>Ga0074195_1000240_pt1 | contig 127611 bp, 107 predicted proteins | sample EPASupsiteHSE623_FD_64525 | JGI IMG/M metagenome (GOLD analysis project Ga0074195, IMG submission 64525) | Bioremediated contaminated groundwater from EPA Superfund site, New Mexico - Sample HSE6-23 | ecosystem: Environmental > Aquatic > Deep subsurface > Groundwater > Contaminated ...
CACGCTCATTCTGATTAATGGCAAGCCTTCCGGGACCAACAACCTGTCTGGTTTGAGCATGGACAATGTTGACCGGATCGAAATTGTCAAAGGGCCTTATTCCGTTCTCTATGGGTCGGACGCAATGGCCGGAGTGATTAACGTGATTACCAAGCAGGGAACGGAGCGGCAGGAAGCAGCAATTTCATATAGTTCAGGTAGTTTCGGGCATCGGCAAATTGCCGGTAATTTCTCCGGCGCTGTAAACAGCCGGCTTTCATTCCGGTTGGGCTTCTCCCATCTGGAACAACAAAAGGACTATCGCATCGGCAAGCACAACCTGCTGCATATGACCAATACCGAAAAGCTGATCCTTGACAAGGCTTCGTATGGTGATAAAATGGAAAACTCGGCTTATGAATTGAATCATCTGAATGGTTTTGCCGGATACCGGATCGATTCCGTGTGGCGGGTTAGTGCAGAGGGAACTTACACCTATGCGTATGATGTGGAAGTACCCGGAACCTATTGGGGAAATTACGGGCAGACCAAAAAAGATATTGACCGCCTTCACTTGTCTGTGAGTCTTGAACGGAACAATGAAAACAACCACTTCCGGTTTAATCCGTTTTTTTCGAATGAACTGGATCCCAATTATTCGGACAATACCGATGAAGGTTATCTTAACTTTAAGAGCGACCGTAAGCAATACGGGTTTCAGCTTCAGGATGTGCAATCGTTGGGCGATGTGGATGTATTGATTGGAATGGATTATAAAATGGACGACTACGAATCGGACCGATGGGAGTCGAAAGGAACCCCCACCAATCCCTATAAGCCGGACAATGAAAATGTGAATAAGGCTTTTTTTGCACAACTATCCTTGTCGTCCGGTATCCTGAATGCAAATATGGGGATCCGTTATGATCATTTTCATTACCGGATCGATAAGAATGATGAACTTGAAGCTCCTGAAGCCGATGAAAAGTACGGTACATTCAATCCATCAGCCGGTATGCAGGTGGAATTTCTGAAGAATCTGAAGGCACATACTTCATTCGGAACGGCTTTTTATGTTCCCGATGCCTATCAGGTGGCCGGAAAGTTTTCCGTATATGAATATTTCCCCGAATGGGATTATACCTGGAGCCAGTCGTTTGTGGGCAATCCGGAGCTGGAACCGGAAAAATCGCGTACAATTGATGGTGGTCTGAAATATGCTTCTCCTGATAACGGGCTGCGGATCGACTTCACTTACTTTTACACGGTTCACGACAACAAAATTGTGGAGAAAAAATTGGATACGGGTGAATTTACTTATGTGAACGCCAATGAATCGAAAATGGAAGGCCTGGAACTCACCTCGTCGTATAATATCGGCGCGCTGTTTGAAAATGGTTTTAAGCTGGAGCTTTACTCGAACTGGACCTGGCTGTTGAAAAATGAGTTTGAGGAGGAAACGGCTTCAGGGAAAATTACGCGTGAAACATTTTATTCCCGTAAATGGAACGGTAACTTTGGGATGATATATGGGCCAAAGTCTTTCCTGTCGATGCAACTGAACGGGAGGTTTATCGGAACAAGACTTGAGCTGGATGGACTGACAACGCTGCGTCCTGAATTGACGCCGGCGGACTATTATGCCAAAGGGGGCTTTACGGCTGAAGACGGCGTGCTGAAGCATCCCGATTACCTGCTGTTTGATTATTCGATTAAGTACAGCTACAATAAACACGTCGATTTTGGATTCACGGTTTCCAATCTTCTGGATGAAAATTACTCGGAAAAAGATGGCTACAATATGCCGGGGAGAAGCATTATCGCAAAAGTGGCCTACAAATTTTAAAGCAAATGGCAACGATCACATTCATCACCGGCGGGGCCCGTTCGGGCAAAAGCCGCTTCGCTCAGCAACTGGCTGAACAACGTTCGGACCATCCTGTTTACCTGGCCACGGCCAGGGTTTGGGACGAAGACTTTGCGGCCAGAATTAAGCGCCATCAGGCGGACCGTGATCAGCACTGGCAAACGGTGGAAGAAGAAAAATGGTTGTCAAAACATGATTTCAATGGCAGAACTGTCCTGCTCGACTGTATCACGCTTTGGCTGACCAATTTCTTTTATGACAATGAAATGCAGGTGGAAAAAACGCTGGAGGAAGCAAAGAAGGAGTGGAAGGCATTTGTTGCCGGTGATATGGATCTGATCGTGGTGAGCAATGAGCTGGGCATGGGCGTTCATCCCGAAAATGAAATCGCCCGCAAATTTGCAGATCTGCAAGGGTGGATGAACCAGTTCATTGCCCGGGAAGCCGATGAGGCTTACCTGATGGTTTCGGGCATTGCGGTGAAGCTAAAATGAGCGGAGACCGGAACACGGAACACGGAAACCGGAAGAGCCTGCGAAGGGCAGGGATGAAATAATCATAAGCTGCCATTCGCAGCATAAAATGAATCTTATCATGACTTTAAAAGAACAACTTCAACGGAAAATTGACCTGAAAACTAAGCCCACGGGTGCCCTGGGCCAACTGGAAGACCTTGCGCTGAAACTGGGGCTTATTCAAAGTACCTTATCGCCTGAACTGAAGAAACCAACCATTCTGGTTTTTGCAGCCGATCATGGGATCACCGATGAAGGCGTGAGCCTCTATCCTAAAGCAGTGACCTGGCAAATGGCTATGAATTTTTGTTCAGGCGGTGCGGCTGTGAGTGTATTTTGCAGGCAAAACGGCATTGCCATCAACGTGATTGATGCCGGGGTGGATTACGATTTTCCGGAGGAGTTGGCCATCATCAATGCGAAGATCGCGAAGGGTACGGCCAACATGATGAAAGAGCCGGCAATGACCCTGGATCAATGCCGCCGGGCCATGGAGACCGGTGCCGGATATGTGGCGATTGAAGCCGAAGCAGGCTGCAACACCATTGGTTTTGGAGAAATGGGCATCGGTAATACTTCGCCCTCGTCTTTACTGATGCACCGGTTCATGAACCTGCCTATTGAGATTTGCACCGGCAAGGGAACGGGGATGACCGGTGAAAAACTCGATCATAAAACGGCTGTTCTGAAAGCTGTTTCTGAAAAATACGATCCCAAAACTCCGGAAGAGACACTGGCAACCTTCGGCGGATTCGAAATTGCGATGATGGTTGGTGGTATGCTCGAAGCGAAACGCCGCGGAATGGTGATTTTAATAGATGGATTTATAGCAACTGCAGCGACGCTGACAGCAGTCCGCTTTGATGGCTCGGTGAAAGATAACTGTATTTTCTGCCATACATCTGAAGAGCGGGGACATCAATTAATTTTGGACTATCTGGAAGCAAAACCGGTACTGAACCTGGGCATGCGCCTGGGTGAAGGTTCCGGTGCTGCAGTGGCTTTCCCGGTAATTAAAGCCGCTGTCACTTTTCTGAATGAGATGGCAAGCTTTGAAGAAGCGGGAGTAAGTGATAAAGAAAAATGAAACAACAAATCAATTGGCTGTTAACGGCGGTGATGTTCTACACCCGCATACCGGTTCCGCGTTCGCTGGAGTTTTCCAATGATAACCTGAACAGGGCAACGCGTTATTTTACCCTGATCGGATGGCTGGTGGGTGGGATCGGTGCTGCCGTTTTTTATGGGCTGAGCTTTGTCCTGCCAACAGAACTGGCCGTATTCCTGAGCATGATGGCGACAATCTTTTTAACAGGCGCTTTTCACGAGGATGGCTTTGCCGACTTCTGCGATGGCTTCGGCGGCGGTTATACCCGCGAAAAGATCTTCAGCATCATGAAAGACAGCCGCATCGGGACTTACGGCACGGTCGGGCTTATCGGTATGCTCGGCACAAAGTTTCTGGCCCTTCAGGCTTTGCCTACGCTTATGCTTCCCCTGATGCTCATTGGCGGTCATGCCTTCAGCCGCCTGATGCCGGTCATCATGATCTTTACAAGTCATTACTCGCGCGAAGATGAACTAAGCAAAACCAAACCAATCGGGAAAAAGGGAAAAAATTCAGACCTTATTATTGTTTCGGTCCTTGGCTTGCTTCCGGCAGCAGTGTTTTCCTGGCAACTCCTGGCTGCGATTATCCCTTTATCTTTGCTTATCACCTGGTTATTTAAAAAATACATTGAGAAAAAGATTGGAGGTTATACAGGCGATTGCCTGGGAGCACTGCAGCAAATCATAGAAGTATTGTTTTATCTTTGCCTTTTTTCATTAGGATTCTATGATTAAACTTACCTGTATCCGTCATACCAGCGTGAATGTGCCATCCGGAACCTGTTACGGACAGACTGATGTCGCCTTGGCTGCAACGTATGCTGAAGAAAAGGACATGATCACCGGACAACTGCTGACACTTCGTTTTGATAAGATCTTTTCCAGTCCGCTGAGCCGTTGCCGGAAACTGGCAGCCGACCTTTTTCCTCAACATGAAATTCATTTCGACGAACGGTTAAAAGAGCTTCATTTTGGCCAGTGGGAAAACAAAGGATGGGATGAGATCTTTTTTTCCGATGCCGGAAAACACTGGATGGATCATTATCTGGAAGAAGCTTGTCCGGGCGGTGAATCCTATCCCGAATTCCGGAAACGGGTCGCTTTGTTTTTGGAAGAACTCTATGTAAAATTCACCGGGCACGTAGTGCTGGTTACGCATGCCGGCGTGATCAGGCTGGTCAAATCAATTCTGCACAACCAGACCGTGGAAGAGATTTTTGAGACTTTTAATCCTGCTTTTGGTGGGGTGTATTCCTTCGATTTAAACCTGAAAGATGAAAAGGCTTAAACCCATCATGTTTGCGGGCACTGGCTCTGACGTGGGGAAGTCGGTGATCAATGCTGCGTTTTGCCGGATCTTTTTGCAGGACGGTTATTCTCCCGCGCCGTTTAAAGCTCAGAACATGTCGCTGAATTCGTATGCCAGCGCTGAAGGGCTTGAACTGGGACGCGCGCAGGCTGTTCAGGCCGAAGCATGTGGCATACCCTGCCTCAGTGCCATGAATCCCATTTTACTGAAACCAACCAGTGCCGTAAAAGCGCAGGTCATCCTTCACGGTAAACCCATTGGTGACCAGTCGGCACGGGAATATTTCATGCAAACCGACCGGGAATTTTTGTTCCGGGAAGCCATGAAAGCCTGGGAATCGCTTAACGAAAAGTACAATCCGATCGTGATGGAAGGAGCCGGGAGCATTTCGGAAGTAAACCTGTGGGACAAGGACATCACCAATATGCGGGTGGCTCTCGGGACACAGTCTCCTGTGATTTTAGTGGCCGATATAGACCGGGGTGGCGTTTTTGGAAGCGTTTACGGAACCATACAATTACTGCCTGATGCAGAACGGAAGCTGATAAAAGGGATCCTGATCAATAAGTTCAGGGGCGACATCAGCTTGTTCGCTGACGGCCGGAAAATGCTTGAAGAGCTGACCGGTATCCCAGTGATTGGCGTGGTGCCTTATTTTACGGATATCCAGATCGATCAGGAGGATAGTGTCGTGATCGATTATAAACACGGAAGCAGCAGGAACCATGAAATCAATGTTGCCGTTGTGCTGCTCCGGCACATGTCGAATTTCACCGATTTTAATTACCTGGAGCGGATACAAGGGGTGAATTTGTATTACACCGCCAATCCGGAAGAAGTGGTCCAGGCTGATATCGTCCTGATACCAGGCTCAAAAAATACGATCGGCGATCTGCTGGATCTCAGAAAAAGGGGGTTGGCAAAGGCAATCCTCCAGGCCCATGAAGCAGGAAAAGCCGTGTATGGCATTTGCGGCGGCTACCAGATGCTGGGGCAGGAGATTCGCGATCCTGACCGGGTGGAGGGGGAAGTGGAAGTCATACCCGGGTTGGGATTGCTGCCTGTAATTACGACCCTGACCAAAGAAAAGCAGACCATACAAACCCGGTTTCAATTCAGGAACAGGAAAGAGAATTGTGCAGGCTATGAAATCCATATGGGGGAAACCCTTCTGAAGGGAGGAGAATCGCTGTGCACGACCGACTCGGGCATTCCGGACGGTTGTTTTGTTTCACCCCGGTTATGGGGAACTTATATGCACGGAATTCTGGATAATCCGGTTGTCGTTGAAGAGATCCTGAAGGCAGGCGAATTCAAAACCAATCCGGCGGGGTTTGATTATTTATCTTTTAAAGAAGAGCAATACAACAAACTGGCCGCTCATGTACGCGGGAATGTGGATATGGACTATGTATACTCGGTGATGTTTAGCCTTTAGCTGTTAGCTTTTAGCAGAACAAAACCGCTAGTACGCTGAAGTAAACTGCCGCAAAAAGCGCACGTCGCCCTCGAAGAAGTGCCTGATATCGGTGATGCCGTATTTGAGCATGGCTATACGTTCAATACCCATTCCGAAGGCAAAGCCGGTGTATTTTTTTGAGTCAATGCCACACAGCTCCAGTACATTCGGATCGACCATGCCGCATCCCAGAATTTCAAGCCACCCGGTATGTTTGCACACGTTGCATCCTTTTCCTCCGCATATGCTGCAGCTCACGTCCATTTCGGCCGAAGGTTCGGTGAACGGGAAGTATGAAGGGCGCAACCGGATCTGCGTATTCTCGCCGAAAAGCTCGCGGGAGAAATACAACAAGGTCTGCTTTAAATCGGCAAACGAAACATTTTCGTCCACATAAAGTCCTTCAACCTGGTGGAAGATGCAGTGCGCACGGGCCGAAACAGCTTCGTTCCGGAAGACACGGCCCGGAAAGATTGAACGGATCGGAGGCTGGGTCTTTTCCATCACCCTGACCTGAACACTGGAAGTATGCGTCCGCAGCAATACATCCGGATTCCGCTGAATGAAGAACGTGTCCTGCATGTCGCGCGCCGGGTGTTCCTGCGGAAAATTCAGGGCCGAAAAAACGTGCCAGTCATCTTCAATTTCAGGTCCTTCAGCTACCGTGAATCCAAGATGACTGAAAATATCGATAATCTCATTTTTTATGATGGATAGCGGATGACGGGTGCCAACCTGCATCGGTTCGGCGGGCATGGTCAGGTCGGTTGTTGAACTCTCCTGTTCCCCCTGTTCGAAATGTTCTTTCAGATCATTGATCCTGTTCAGCGCAAATTCCTTCAGCTCGTTGATTGCCTGGCCAACCGCTTTCTTTTGATCGGCAGGAACATTTTTGAAGTCGTTGAATAATTGGTTCAACAAACCTTTTTTACCGGTGTATTTAATCCGAAGCGCTTCAACTTCCTCTTTGGCTGAAACCTTGACTGATTCAAGTTCTTCTTTTAGTTGTCTGATTGTATCTATCATCTCCATATGATCTTGAAAAGAAATACAAAGATAATTATTCACAGGTAAATCATGTGCCGCATGAAAAATAAATACTGCTGAACGATGACAGATTTAAGATCTGTTCATTACTTGAGTATCGTGACCTTTTTTACCCGGATGTCTTTCAACGGACGGAATTCACTGTCTGTTTCAACCTGATTGATCTTATCGGCGACAGCCATTCCTTCAGTTACTTCACCGAAAATCGTATAGGTTCCATCCAGGTGGGGAGCCCCTCCGGTCGTTTTATAAACCTGTCGTTGTTCCGGCGAAAAACGATACTTGTTTTCCTTTTCAATTTCATTCAGTTCCGTATCGGTATAGGTCCGGCCGGTCACAATGTAATACTGGGACCCGTCAGAACGGCGTTTGCTGTTCTCCCTGTCGGGTTTCCGCGGAGACCCGATCATGCCGCGGCGATGAAAAAAGGTTGGAACGACATGTGCGGGCAGGGTATAGCCGGGACCTTTCCATCCGACTACATCATCTTTGGCGGCGTAACGGGTGTCGGCCGCCCCGCTTTGAATACCGAACCCTTTGATAACCCGGTGAATCAAAAGGCTGTCATAATAATTTTCCTTTGCAAGGGAAATAAAGTTATCCCGGTATTCGGGTGTTTGATTGAATAAACGGATCCGGATATTTCCCAGATCTGTTTCGATGAGCAGTCCCTTAAGCTTACTGTTTGCTGTGCTGGTTGCCTGATCGGTCGATGATTTCAGATTCTGCAGCGGTTCAGGCTGATTCTTTTTCTTTCCGAACAGGTCAGCAATAAGACCGGAAGGAATAGCAAAGTTCTGGCTCTCGTAGTCGACGATTTCGGAATACCCGATCCCGATGCACTGGTCGGGCGCGCTAAAAACAGGCGTGCCGTACGATTGAGACCGGAAAAGATTAGTCAGAGAATACCGTTTGCTTCCTTTCACTGTTCCGTAGCGGATTACTTTTCCGCTGTGGAGCGGGAGGGTTTGACCCTGAGGTTTTGTCAGATACAGACTTTTTGTTTCAGGAGAAACAGTTCCGGTAAATAATCGGATGCCTTTTCTTCCGGCTCCTTCTACCCGGAGCAGCACCAGCCCGTTAACGCGGTCAACCGCGAGGAAACCGGCTACCGGATATTGTTTTGTATTGTCCCAGGGGATGACCCGGGCATGAGTTGCATTAATAACAGGCTCTAACCGGCACACCAGAACATTACTGTCGATAAAAAAGGCATTCTCACTTTCAAGGAAACGCCCGTTGTCAAAGGTTTCGATTTGTGCAATCGATGGTATGATGTCGGTAAATGCATTTGTGCTTTGTTCTGTCGGTTCCTGCTGTTGTCCGGCCTTTTTCTCCTGTCCCTCGTTTTTTTTGCCGGGAACACAGCCCGCAAGAAGGACCAGGCAGAAGCAAAAGCTGTAAAATAACGTGCGCCTCATTGGATTATTTTTACGGTGATCTTCACATCTGTCAGGGGACGGCTGTTGCCGTCGGTTTTCAATGCAGCGATCTTGTCTATGACGTCCATACCCCCGATGCACCGGCCAAATACAGTGTACTTGCCATCCAGATCGGGATATCCGCCTGCAGTGGTATAAGCTTGCCGCTGTTCCTCACTGAATTCAAGGATTCCCGGATCAAGCTTGATTTGCGATTCGATGTCTTGTTTGACCCGGCCAGCCAGCTCCCTGAATTCAGATACGCTGTTCTCTGCCTTCAGTTTTTTTAATTTTTCGCGAATCTCCGGTTTATAGATCTCCGCTGTGATCCTGTTCCTGATCGGACGATTTACAGCTAATTCCAGCGTATCAAGCTCTCCCTGTGAAAATACCTTTCCCTTTACAACATAAAACTGGGAAATATCGGATTGCTTAAACGGATTCACTTCATCGGGCTGACGGGGTGCGCACAACGCCCCTTTGGAATGAAAATGATTGGCGCGGATTTCATCATCAACCGTATGATCAGGGTCGCCATAGCCAATCTGCTTTCCGGGAGCAGCGTCACGCGAAGAAGCAGAACCGCCCTGGATCAGGAAATCCTGGATAACACGGTAAAAGAGAGTGCCGTCGTAATAACCGGTTTTCGCCAGTTCAATAAAAGCGTCCCGATGTTTGGGTGTATCATCAAACAATTCAAAACGCATGGTTCCCAGATTCGTCTTAATCTCAGCAATATGCGTTTGCGATTGTGCTTCAAACCCGGTGAACAGGGTACCGAAGACAATAAATAAATATTTTAGAGCAAATAAACGTCGTGAATCCATTATCCGTATTTTTTGCATGCTATGCAAATATAGCGATTCTGAAAATGAAGCGCAGCTTTATGGGGAGGAATGAATAGTCCGTAACCTTCATGATCCTATAAAAAATGTACTTTTGGAGAAGAATAGAAAATTATGAATCCAATAGTTGTCAATAAACACATCAGGCTGGAACCGATCAAATATAATCATGCTTTTCAGGTGTTCCAGGCGATCGAACAAAACCGGGCATTTTTATCCACCTGGCTTCCGTTTGTCGAACAAACAAAAACCCAGGAAGATACCGAGTCATTCATCCGTTCTGTCCTTGATGAACCTGTTGACATCCGGGAGCATGTCTTTGTGATCTGGTACCAGGATCATTTTGCCGGGTTGATTGGGTTTAAAGACACGGATCGCCTCAACCAGAAAACGGAGATTGGCTACTGGTTAATTGAGAGGATGACCGGCAAAGGGATTATGAAAACCGCCGTTGAAGCATTAATCTCATTTGTATTCACGACAATGAAGATGAACCGGATACAAATTAAATGCGGCGTAGGAAATGGCAAGAGTGCCGCTATTCCCAAAGGGCTGGGATTCCATTTTGAGGGAGTAGAACGGGCAGGCGAAAAACACGGGAACCACTTTATTGATCTTGAAGTTTACAGTTTATTGAAAAATGAACGGGAAAAAAGATAGAATGTCTTTTTGACACAATTTTTTCTTAGAATCGTTAAATGTTTTGTTCGATTTTTTAATTTTGGCCCGGATTATGTTTGTGGATTGGAGCAGAACATCAGATTCAAATGAAACGAGCATGTTCGATAAACACAAACACGGATGAATCGAGCTTGTGAGATCCGCGAAGCGAAAATCTCACATGCGAGTTCCATCCGACCATTAAAAACAAATTATTTTCGGATGAAAAGCAACATGGAAAACAAAACAATTAGAAGAACTTTGTACAAAGTTTTAAGGAAAACAGGTGTTCCCCGGGATAATATTGAACTGGAAGCCTCATTTCAGGATGATCTGAACTTTGATCAGGTTGATTGGGCTATTTTTCTTTATTACATGGAGGATTCATTTCATATCGACATCAATGAAGAGGATGTTTCACGTCTGAGCCAGGTGAAGGATTCGATTGATTTGGTCGAGAGCAACGCCTGAACACATTTAAATTTTTTATAGCGAAAAGGACAGTTCACCCGAATTGTCCTTTTTTTATCGGTTCGCACGGCTAAAACGTTCGTTCATGAGTTCAGCACCGGTGCTTCACAAGAAAAACGATATACTTCATATAATAGATTATGAAAATGTAAGATTAATCGGGTGAAATGAATTAACTTTGAATTGCTTGTACCTCGCAATCTCACACAGCAATACCATTTTGTTGTTGTCTCTTATCATTCCACTCTTAAGCGCACAAGTAATAAGCCGGCAGATGATTCTCCGGCTTTCTTCTTGCATCGCTGCGCAGACCGTGATCTTTCAGTCTGCTAACAGGATTTCCGCTAATGAGAATGATGCAGGGATTAGCTGATCAGGATTTTCCATTTGCCAAACTGAACCTCATCTCCTTTTCTTAGCTTGGCCCGTTTGCGAAATTCGGTATGTCCGTTTACCCTGACCAGACCATCCTCAACAGCGAGCTTGGCCTGCCCTCCCGATTCAACAAGCCGGAGAAGCTTCAACAGCCGGATCAGTTCAATATATTCCGTGGTTAATTCAAATTCAGTCATTGCGGGAAGTTAAAGTTTTGACAATTGATCTTTTAATTTTCCGGTTAATTTTTCCACGACTTTCTCATAGGAATGGTCGATCCATTCCCGGATGAGCCTGCCGGAAACCGATCCGTCCACGCGGATGGTGTTCCAGTGTGTTTTATTCATGTGATAACCGGGAGTGACACAAGGATATCTTTCCCGAAGCTCGATCGCCTTCTGCGGGTCGCATTTCAGGTTGATCCACAATTCTGATTGCAGGTCGGTAAGCAGGAACATTTTTCCCATTACCTTGTATACCAATGCTTCTTCACCGAACGGAAATTCCTCGGTCACACCTTTTTTTGACAGGCAATAGGCCCTGATATCTTCAATATTCATTTTGATTCCGGTACATTAAAAACCTTGAGCTAAAGATAAGAATTAATCATTTGGCGGTTGGATAGAAGGCGTCCTTAATATGTTCGAGATCATATTTTTGGTCGGTGAACAGAATCGAGATTACATCGAAGCGGGTGTCGAGATTAATGTTGTGCCTGTGAATATACCGTTCTGCGGCGCTGATCAGGTGGCGGATTTTCTTATTATTAACTGCTTCTGAGGGGTGCCCGTAATCGTCGCTCCTCCTGGTTTTAACTTCCACGATCACCAGTTCATTCTTATCCAGGGCCACAATGTCAATTTCGCAGTGACCCGCGTGCCAGTTAGTGTCGAGTATTCTGTAGCCCAGTTTCTGCAAATACCGAATTGCAAGTTTTTCTCCTTTATTTCCGGTCTCTATATGAAGAGCCATGGCAGACTGCTTAATTTTTAGTATATTAGCAAATAGGGAAGGAAATTCGTTACCCATTGCTTTCTTAAAATTAGCTAAAATTGAGATGTCTCACGAAACAAAAGCGCTTTTTTGTTTGTATGATTTCAATAAAACATTCGCTCTTTTAAATCGTAAAAACCAATGATCAAAATTTTCACCCTCATTTTAATTCTCGTGCCGGGCTGGTTAACAGGACAGGACAAGTTACTGCGGCTGCAGGAGGCCGTAGATTCGGCTTTGTTAAACAATCCGGATTTGAACCAGGCCAGGGCTGTTCTTTCTCAAAAAGAACAAGAATGGCGCACGCTGACCGGAATTGAAGCTCCTGAGATCAGTTATTTTAAGGAAGGGATCAATTCCAAAGCTGCCAAACCTTTCGAAGAAAAACGATGGACGATTTCACAGTCAGTCGATTTTCCGCTGACAACCATTTACCGCTTAAAAGCTGTCCGGGAAGAGGGGAAAGCAATTGGGTTTCGCATTGCGGCGATTGAAAACGAGATCACGGCACAGGTAAAATCGAAGTACATTGAAGTCTTGTATGCATTGCATTTAAAGGGATTGGGTAAACAGCAGAAGGATTTGGCTGACGAACTGTACAAGGCGGTCTACACGAAATTTGAAACAGGTATGGCCAACGGGATGGACCTTGCCAACGCGGAGCTTCAGGTCGCGGAAGCAGAAAATGCATTGGATGAGGCTGAACGGATGTTACATACGGCTCGTTACAGCCTGTTTTATCTGATGGGTCTTGAAATTCCCGAGATCAGTTACGAGATTCAGTTTTCGGATACGCTTTCCGGTGCTGAAATTGAAATCGCGCAGATACAGGCGCTGGCAGTACTGCAGGAGCAGCCGGCCTATATGGCCTCGCTCTATGACTATCAGGCTACACAAAACAAACTGAGGGAAGCGAAGAGCAATATTTTGCCGGATATCCGCTTTAACCTGTACCGCCAAAACTACGGCGACGGCTTTGATTATAACGGCTTTGAGATCGGACTGAGCATTCCGGTGTGGCTGCCTTTTGAGCAGAAAGGCAAGATCAGGATGGCTGAGGCCCGTCAAACCGAAATTGAGTGGCAGCAGAAATCGATCGAACTGGATATGAAACAGCAGATCGAACATGCCTGGCACAGCTATGAAGCCAGCAAACGGACGATTAAGCGCTATAAGACGACCATGAGCGGGAAGTCATTGAAATTGCAGCAGCTCAGTATCCGCGCCTACCGGTTGGGTGAAACCGACCTGCTTAACCTGATCAATGCACAGCAGATCTATCTGAATAATCAGAAGCGGTATATCAGCTCGCTTCGCGATTATTATTTACAGTTGGCACAATTGGAAAAATTCCTCGACCAGGAGTTAGTCTATTAAAAAAAACAGACCATCATGATCACAGTACATCGTTATTTCAATCTGATTTTATTTTTGGCCTTGCCAGTGCTGGTTGTCTCCTGTTCTGCAGATGCAGGGAAAAAAGAACAGCAGACGGAAGTAGAGGCAACGCCTCCTTCTGTATCCGGCGAATCAGCGGGTAAACTGTTCGTTCGTCTCACCGACAAGGAGCGGGATGAGCTCAAAATCGAAACCGTAAAGGTGATCCGGAATATTCAGAATTACAGTTTGCAGGTGCCCGGCGTCGTATTTCCCGCGCAGAATCACATCAGTATTATCAGCACTCCCGTCGACGGACAGATCAGGACTATCCTGTTTCGCGACGGACAGCCTGTTCAAAAGGGGCAGGAGATGTTCCGAATAGAAAGCCTGGTGTTCGGGAACCTGGTAGCCGAATATCTGCAGGCCATGGCAGAAGAAAAATTCCAGACCAGCCGGCTGGAGCGCGTCAGGCAACTGGTAAAAGAAACCATCAGTTCAAGTTCAGAGCTGGAAAGGGTTGAATCGGATTATCAGCGTTCTATGGCCGCTTCCATTTCAGCTTATGCCAAACTAAAGGCTATTGGCGTACCTGACCATGAAATTGAATTATTTAAAAATGCTGAAAAAATAGATCCCAGTCTGAAAATTCATGCGCCAATCAGCGGCAACTTCGACCAGCGGAAAGTTGAACTGGGACAGTCGGTCAATGCGCTGGAGGAATTGGGGCGGATTATCGATCTGAAGCAGGTTTTGGTTAAGGGCTATTTGAGTCCGGAAGATGCCCGCCTGGTCAGCGCCGGCGACAGTGTTAAAATCAGCCGCCGGGAAGATGATCATTTTGCCACGTACCGGGTGATTTCTTCAGTAAATCCAGGTCTGGATGAGACTAACCGTTCCGTTGTGGTGAATGTGGAGGTGGAAGCTAAAAACGCCTGGCCCAAACCCGGTGAAAATGTCCGGCTGGAAATTTTTATAAGTTCACCTGGTAAAGTCTTTTCTGTTCCGCTTAAAGCCCTGACATACGATGGAAATGATGCTGTCGTCTTCGTTAAGAAGGACGGGAATATTTATGAAAAACGGTTGATCAATGTTTCGGAAATCCGGGGGCAGAATGCCATCATCCGGGACGGGATCACTGAAAACGAAGAACTGGCAGTTTCTCAGGTATTTAGCCTGAAAGCCCTTTCCCGTTATGAGCAAATCGCTGAAGAATAACCAGTAACAGGAATCATTATGCTCAATCAAATTATCGTATTTTCGGTGAGGCAAAAATTTGTTGCACTTTCTCTGGTTATTCTGATGGCGGCAGCAGGGTTATACTCCCTGATGCAGATCCCGATCAATTCGCTTCCGGATGTGACGCCTGTCCAGGTTTTAGTGATAACCAAAGCCGGTCGCTATTCACCCTTTGATGTGGAGAAACTGGTGAGTTATCCCATCGAAACCGCCATGAACGGATTGCCAGACGTTAAAGATGTCCGTTCAACATCCCAGTTCGGGCTGTCGGCGGTGACCGTTGAATTTGAAGAAAATACCGATATCTATTTTGCCCGGCAGATGGTCAGTCAGCGTTTGCAGTCGATCACGGATGAATTGCCTCCTGATGTTTCTGCTCCTCAACTGGGGCCGATCTCGACAGCATTGGGTGAAATTTACCAGTATGAAGTCCGGGGAGAGAATTATTCGCTTACCGATTTACGGGAAATCCAGGACTGGCTGATCGCCCCTCAGTTGAAGACGGTGAAAGGAGTAACGGAGATCAATTCATTCGGAGGCTACGTAAAACAATATGATGTCATTATCCAGCCTGGCAAGATGCGGACTTTCGGAGTGGGAATTCAGGATATTAACGACGCGATTGCCATGAATAATTCGGTGTCGGGCGGCAATTATCTGGAGCATAACCGCGAACAGTATATCGTGCGGGGGTTCGGACAGATCACCCAAAAAGAAGACATCCTGAATATTGTCGTTACCAAACTGGATAACAAGCCGGTATTTATCAAGGATCTGGCTGAAGTCAGGCTGGGGACGCAGATCAGGCAGGGCGGCGTAACCCGCGACGGACGGGGAGAGGTGGTGACCGGTATTGTGATGATGCTAAGGGGTGGAAACGGGCGTGAGGTCATTGCCGATATTGAAGAAAGGATCGGAATGATCAATAAAAACCTTCCCGAAGGCGTCGCTATTGAGAAATTTTATGATCAGTCTGATCTGATTGAACGGACCACGGGTACCCTCACCACGAACCTGATTGAAGGAGGTATCCTGGTGATTGTCATTCTGCTGCTGATGCTGGGGGAGATCTCGGGCGCACTGATCGTCGCTATGGTCATTCCTTTCTCCATGCTCTTTGCATTTATCGGCATGCGGCAGTTCGGGCTTGCCGCCAACCTGATGAGTTTGGGAGCAATTGACTTTGGGATGGTCGTCGATGGCTCGGTGGTCATGGTCGAGAATATCACCCGGAGGCTTCAGAACAGCAACAAGGAAGATACATCCGACACAACAATTATTCAGGCGGCCCAGCAGGTTGTGCGGCCTATTTTTTTCGGCGTGCTCATCATTCTGATGGTTTATGTACCGATTATGACCTTCAGCGGGACGGAAGGCATTCTGTACCGGCCCATGGCTATTACTGTGGCTGCCGCTGTGCTGGGATCGCTGTTGCTGGCCCTGGTCTTTGTGCCGGCAGTTGCGTCGCTTGTTTTTAAACGGGGAGTAAAGCCAAGAAGGAACTGGCTGGTCAACTGGCTGCAACCGCATTATAAGAGTTTTCTGGAGCGCAATATTCACAAGCGGGCCGTGGTATTGGGAATCGCTCTATTTGTTTTTGCCCTTTCGATGATTGTTTTGGTTAGGTTGGGAAGCGAATTCTTACCCGAGCTGGAGGAGGGGTCCATTCTCGTTGAACAGGTACGCATGCCTTCTGTAACACTGGAGGAATCGATGGAAAATGCGAATTGGCTGGCAGCCAGGCTCATGAAGAACATTCCCGAGATCAAAACCGTGGTACCGAAGACCGGACGATCCGATCTGGCCAACGACTGGATGGGAGTTCATCAAACCGATGTGTGGGTGGTACTGAACGATCCGGATGAATGGCGCAAAGGCATCAGTAAAGAGGACATCATTGCTGAGATTGAACCATATCTGAAAACAGAACCAGGCCTGGCTTTCAATTTTACGCAGCCCATTGCCATGCGTGTCGATGAGCTTACCAGCGGCGTGAAATCGGACCTGGCAGTTAAAATATATGGGGAAGATCTGGATGAACTGAACAGGGTTGGAGAATCAATATCAAGAGTGGTTGCCCGTCTGGAGGGTACGGCCAATTATTTTGTGGAGCAGCCAATCGGACAGCCCTACCTGACGATTACGATCGACCGGGAAGCAGTGGCCTCGTTCGGCTTAAATGTGGATGAGGTGCAGCAGGTGATTGAAGCGGGCATCGGCGGGCAAATTGCAGGACAGGTTTATGAAGGACAACGCCGTTTCGATATTCAGGTGCGTTATCCGGAGGATATCCGGAATCAACTCCAGAAAATCCAGCAAATCCCGGTACATCTGGCCAATGGTCAGTATATTCCGTTAAACAGGGTGAGCCGCATTGAAGCCCAGGAGGGACCACGGGAAATTCAGCGTGAAAACGGCTGGCGGCGCCTGATCGTGGGGATTAACATTCAGCATATTGACATTGGAACCTATGTGGCTAATCTGCAGGCTGTTATTGATGACCAGGCCAAAGTACCCCCGGGCTACTTTCTGGAATACGGCGGTGCCTTTGAAAATCAGAAACGCGCGATGAACCACCTGATGCTGGTTGTGCCCCTGTCGTTATTCATCATTATCGGGTTGTTGTATCTCAATTTCGGGAACATGCGCTTTGCGATGATCATTTTGCTGAACCTGCCGTTTGCCTTATCGGGCGGAGTATTCCTGCTGTGGATGCGGGGTATGTACCTTTCCGTGTCGGCCAGTATTGGTTTTGTGGCCTTATTCGGGGTCGCTGTACTGAATGGAATTGTACTGCTCGATCATATCAATGAATTACGGAAAGAAAACAGCGAGGCCCTAAAAAACATGGTGATCGAAGGATCTGCCGACCGTCTGCGTCCAGTGCTGATGACGGCCCTGGTCGCCAGCCTGGGTTTCATTCCCATGGCATTCAATTCAGGTCCTGGCTCAGAGGTGCAACGTCCATTGGCAACAGTCGTCATTGGCGGCCTGGTCACCTCGACCCTGCTGACTTTACTGGTATTGCCAACCATTTATTTATGGGTGGAGAGGCGTAAGGTCAAAGTCAGACTCAGTAAGAAATAGTTGTCAGCTTAAGGGACCATCCTGAACGAAACCTGATTTTCGTTCATCTCCAGCGTATATTCAGCTCCCAGAACCAGTGGGAGGTTGATTTCGTCATGCCCGGAAGGAAGACCAAAGCAAACCGGGTATGAATATTCGCTGACAACATTCAGCATGATTTCCTCCACTGACTGTCCAAAAGGTGAATCATTATCTTTTGTGTCAGTGAACCCGCCGACAACGAGCGCGCCCAGATTTTTTAACTTTCCTGCCAGCTTCAGGGAGTGCATCATCCGGTCTATATTATAAAGGTATTCCGAGATGTCTTCAATGAACAGGATTTTACCCCGGGTGTCCGGTTCCAGCGGGGTGCCCATCACGCAGTACAAAAGTGAAAGATTTCCTCCGGTCAGTTCACCCCTGGCATTTCCTGATCTGTTCCGGCCATGCGCAGGCAGCGTAGTTTCTGCCTTCCCGTTTTGAAGGAAATTCATCAGTTCCAGAAAGCTCCGGCTGGGCTGTCCTTCTTTAAAATAGAAGGCAGGCATCGCTCCGTGAACACTGCAAAAACCTGCTTTTTGAAGAAGGGTATGCAGGATGGTGATATCGCTGAAACCAACCAGCCACTTGGGGTTTTTCTTAAAACCGGTGAAATCAATTTTGTCTGCAATGCGGATTGCCCCGTAACCTCCCCGTGAACATAATACGGCTTTGCATTGCGGATCATCAAAAGCCCGCTGTAAATCGGATAATCGTTGCTCATCGGTACCAGCGAACTGAAACCGCCGGGTAAAAACATGATCTCCCAGGATAACTTCAAATCCCTGCTGTTCCAGGAGATCAACTGCAGGTAAAACTTTTTCCTCCGGTATAAAGCCGGCAGGCGAGACAATCCGGATCCTGTCTCCGGCTTTTAGCTGATCGGGTTTGAGCATGATGGTTATTTTCTAAAGAGAAGCCCCTCTGGCGGAGGGGCTTTTGTTATTTCCTGATATAGATCCAGGCGCCGGAGCCGGGCGCTTTGGACGTATACTCCTGATGTGCTTTTTGCGCCGCGTTAAGCGTTGCAAAGCTTTCGACAGCAATGTAGTGCAATCCCTTGATGATACCCAGATCAACTGCCTGGTAACCTTCGGCTTTCAAAAGGGTCAGAAAATTAATTGCATTTTCGTCACTCTTAAAGCTGCCTCCGATCACGAAATAGCTGTGATCAGCGGTCGGGTTGATTGCTTTTTCTTCATTCGGGGCTTCCTGTTTTGCCATGACCTCCGCCCTGGATACAGGCTCAACGGAAGTCACCATTTCGGTAATGCTTCCCAGATTCGATTCCTGCAAATAGGATTTATAATCTTTTAACGGGGTGACAGCCAATGCTATAAGTAAGGGTACGGCGACCAGCACTTTCTGCAAAGTCCGTTTTTTAAAAATAACCCGGGCAGCATCCCGTTGCACCTGAGGAACAGGCTTGCTTACCTGTTTCCGTACAAAAAGAGTCTCATAATTAAACGCAGTTAACCCAAACGCATCCGGATTCAGGTTGCTGGTTATCCTCGGTGTAAAAATAAGATTTTCATGATCATCATAATGGAGTGTTCCAATTTCAGGGATGCCGATCTCTTCTCCATCCGTCAACCGGTAATTCATTTCTTCAACCAGCAAATTGACCTTTCGGCTGGCAAGAAAATAATTAATTCCTTCTTTATCTGCTATATAGTTGATAAAGAGACCGTCGTTGAAATTCAGCTTCTTGTTAAAGCTCACTGTCTTTGCCGGAGGAGTAAACCGGGAAGCATGCAAACCTGCAGGCTGGTAACTGCTTACAAATCCTCCAAAGCCTGGAATGATCACACAATCATTCAGCAATAATAGTTCTTTAATAAATGCCAGTAATTCCACGATTCAAATGATTTTAGTTCAAAGTTACATAAAAAATAACAGGTCGGCAACCTAAAATTTTCAACACGGAGAACTGTTTTTTCATTTTTCTCCTAACATACACGGAATGAAGTTCTGGATACAGGGTTAAATTCGTATTTTTACAGAAAATTTTCCAAACCATGGCAAAGAAAATACTTGTTACCGGAGGGACCGGATATATTGGCTCCCACACCACGGTAGAACTGCAGGAAGCGGGTTATGATGTAGTCATTGTGGATGACTTGTCCAATTCCGGAATTGAGGTACTTGATCATATTGAAGAAATAACGGGTATCCGGCCGGTATTTGAACAATTGAACCTGTCTGATCCGGATAAAACCGATGACTTTTTTGGCCGTCATCAGGACATCGTGGCAATCATCCATTTTGCTGCATCGAAGGCCGTTGGAGAATCGGTTCAGATCCCTTTACATTACTACCGGAATAACCTGGTATCGCTGATCAATATTCTGGATTGTCAGTTGAAGTATAAAATCCCGAATATTGTCTTTTCTTCCTCCTGTACCGTTTACGGTCAGCCGGAGAAGCTTCCGGTAACAGAATTGACTCCCCGGAAAGATGCCGAGTCCCCTTACGGGAATACCAAACGGGTGAATGAGGATATCTTGCGTGACACGATCCGCGCCTATCCACAATTAAAGGGAATTGCACTCCGGTATTTTAACCCGATTGGCGCTCATCCGTCGGCTCTGATCGGAGAGTTGCCCCTGGGTGTTCCGCAGAATCTGATCCCGTTTATCACGCAGGCCGCTGCAGGATTGCGCGGTGAACTGAAGGTTTTCGGTGATGATTATGACACGGCCGACGGATCTCCGGTCCGCGATTACATTAACGTGGTTGACCTGGCTAAAGCCCATGTGATTGCCATCAGGCGTTTACTGGAAGGAAAAAACAAATCAGGTTATGAGGTTTTCAACTTAGGCACAGGGAATGGTTATTCTGTACTGGAGATCGTAAAAGGCTTTGAAAAGGCCACCGGGGTCAGGTTAAATTATAAAATTGTTGCCCGCAGGGCAGGTGATATCGAAAAGATATGGGCTGACACAACATATGCCAACGAAGAATTGGGTTGGAAAGCCGGAAAAAGTCTCGACGAAACTTTACTTTCGGCCTGGAACTGGGAGAAACGTATCCGGGGGATAAAATAAATGAGAGCTAAGAACACAAACAGCATTTCAAAAGGGCCAAAGTCGTCAAAACTTGCAAGCTTCATCGTGAAGGAGCCTGAAGAACTGATGAAGTTCCTGGTCGCTCAGCTTCCGCATAAAAACCGGAATAACATCAAAACCATGCTTAAAAAGAGGGAAGTTTTGGTGAACGGCAAGGCGATCACTCAGTATAACCATCCGCTAAAACCGGGTCAAAAGGTGGAGATCAGCACATCTCCGGCTCCCAGAGCCTCCCAGATGCACGGGATCAGCATCGTTTATGAAGATCGCGATCTGATCGTGCTCAATAAAAATGCCGGTTTACTTTCGATGGCTACTGATAAGGAAAAGCGAAATACGGTGTACAGCATGCTGAGCAACTATGCGAAGGATGAGAACAAGGATAACAAGATTTTTATCGTTCACCGGCTTGACCGCGAAACATCGGGGTTGATGATGTTCGCCAAAAGCAAAGAGGTTCAGGAATTACTGCAGGAATCATGGAAGCGGACAGTCATGGAACGAAGTTACCTGGCTGTCATCGATGGACAGCTTGACCCCCCCGATGGAACTGTTACTTCTTACCTTTTTGAGAGCTCGGTCTTTATTGTTTATTCAAGCCAGGATCCGGAGAAGGGAGAAAGGGCGATCACCCATTACAAGACCATCAAAAGTAATGAGCTGTATTCCTTGCTGAAAATGAATCTGGAAACCGGGAAGAAAAACCAGATCAGGGTTCATTTGCAGGATCTGAAGCATCCCGTTGTCGGGGATAAAAAATACGGATCAACTTCAAATCCAATCGGCCGGCTTGCCTTACATGCCTGGGTTCTGGCATTCACTCACCCCCGCACCAATGAGAAATTACGTTTCGAAACGTCTATTCCCGGTAGTTTTTTGAAATTATTCTAAGTTCCTGTACATAAACCTTTCTTCAATAGCCATGTTTATTATCGTAAATTTTTAGCACGTATGAAACGAGCCATGAACGCCGCAGTTTACGCCCAAGGTGATGTTTATTGGCGAGTTCCATACCGTTGGCAAGCGTCTCAAAGTGACGACGCGCAATACGCAAATTGTAGTTGAATAAATTGAAAAAATAAACGTATGAAAACAATCCTGATCACCGGCGGTGCCGGATTTATAGGCTCCCATGTTGTCCGGTTGTTCGTCAGTCAGTATCCTGAGTATAAGATTGTCAACCTGGACAAGCTGACCTACGCCGGTAATCTGGCTAACCTGAAAGATATTGAGGACAGGCCAAATTATGAGTTTATTAAAAGTGATATCGTTGATGCCGGGACAATGCTGAAACTATTTCAGGAAAAGCAGTTTGACGGGGTCATTCATCTTGCGGCCGAGTCGCATGTAGACCGGTCCATCTCCAATCCGATGGAGTTTGTTATGACCAACGTGATCGGTACGGTAAACCTGCTGAATGCTGCGCGCAGTATCTGGAAGGACAAACCGGAAGGAAAACGTTTTTATCATATCTCGACCGATGAAGTTTATGGTGCATTGGAGATGGATGGCGGTATGTTTACTGAAGCAACAAAATATGATCCGCACAGTCCGTATTCGGCGTCAAAGGCCAGTTCCGATCATTTTGTAAGGGCTTACCACGACACGTTTGGCTTGCCGGTTGTCGTTTCAAATTGTTCCAATAATTATGGTTCTTATCAGTTCCCTGAGAAACTGATCCCGTTGTTCATCAACAATATCAGGAATAGTAAACCGCTTCCGGTATACGGAAAGGGCGAAAATATACGGGACTGGCTGTGGGTAGACGACCATGCACGGGCCATTGATGTGATCTTTCACCGGGGGAAAAACGGTGAGACTTACAATATTGGCGGCCATAACGAATGGAAAAATATTGATCTGATCCGGGTGATGTGCCGTATTATGGACCGGAAACTGGACAGGGAAGAGGGAACCTCAGAAAAGCTGATCACGTATGTGAAGGACAGGGCCGGTCACGACCTGCGCTATGCGATTGATTCATCCAAATTAAAGAAGGAGCTCAGTTGGGTTCCAAGCCTTCAGTTTGAGGAAGGGATTGAAAAAACGATCGACTGGTATCTGGATAATGAAGAATGGCTTCAAAATGTTACCAGCGGCGATTATCAGAAATATTACGAACAGCAGTACCAGAAACGGTAGCGCAGAAACCGGAGAAGGCAGACCGGAGTATCAAGGCACAAGATCCGAAGGTCGTGAGTCGTAAATCGCGGGTTGCGAGGCGGGGAACGGCACAGGGCATGGAAGTTCATCCTGACGCTGTACTCCATGTCCCTATGCCCTGTTATTATTAGCCATTTAAACCTTTAAAAGATATGTTTTCAGGAATTATTGAAGAGTACGGCGTGGTGGAAGCCATTGAAAAAGAACAGGAAAATTATCATTTTACGTTATCCTGTTCGTTTGTGGATGAACTGAAGGTGGATCAGAGCCTGTCACATAACGGTGTTTGCCTGACCGTGGTGAAGATTGATAAAAATGCCAGGACCTATGTTGTGACGGCGATTAAGGAAACGCTCTTAAAGAGTAACCTGGGTCAGCTAAAAGTTGGCTCAAAGGTCAATCTTGAACGCAGCATGCTGATGAATGGGCGTTTGGATGGTCATATTGTCCAGGGTCATGTCGATCAGACGGCTGTCTGTGCAAAGGTGGAAGAAGCTGACGGAAGCTGGTATTATACCTTTAAGTACGGCTTTGACAAAAAGAAGGCGAAGCAAGGTTATATGACAGTTGAAAAAGGCTCGGTAACTGTGAACGGGGTAAGCCTGACGGTTGTTAATTCGAAAAAGAAGTCATTCCAGGTTGCCATTATTCCCTATACATACGAGCATACCAACTTCCATACCTTTGTTGAAGGAACCATTGTCAATATCGAATTTGATATTATAGGAAAATACCTGAGTCAGCTTTCCCGATTTTAAAAAATTGATGCGGGCATGATCTAATCCCGATCAATTTAAATTCAGGGGAAAAGAGTCCGGAGGAAATTATACATTTCTTCTGAACTCTTTGCTTTTAATGGTGATCAGATGAATCCGGTTTACAGACAGTTTAAATTTTTGAAGCTCTTTCACAAAAAGATTTTTACCTTTAGCCCTCCAATTTTTCATATATGGATCCGGGTCAAATGCTGATCGAAGATATCCAACAGGATAACAATGGTGCCTTTAAGCATTTTTTTGAAGGGTTTTACCCTTCTGCTTGTGTTTTTGCGAGAAAATACCTGCGGGATCCGGATTTGGCAGAGGATGCCGCTCAGGACGCTTTCATCGAATTCTGGAAAAGAAAAGATCAGTTTACTGATTTCAAGGCAATGAAAGGGTTTATTTATACCGTTACCCGCAATAATTGTCTCAATCAGATCAGGATCAGGAACCTGCGTGAGGAAATCCTTAAAAAAGAACTTCTGGCGGACAGTTTTTTCTATGAATTGATCCAGGAAGAGGAAACATACAGGATCATTTACCAGGCAGTAAACGGTTTGGCAGATCAAAGCAGGAAGATCATTTTGCTAAGTTTGAAAGGATATAAAAATCCTGAAATTGCCGGGGACCTCGGTATATCTCTGAATACGGTAAAGACATTGAAAAGGAATGCATACAAGGAATTGAGGAAGAAGCTTAAAAATCATGTATTTATGCTTATCCTGTTAAGCCGTTTCCTGCCATAAAGTTTTATCCCTCGTTCACAGTTTTCCAAAACTTTTCAAAGAACAGAGTCCCGGGAGATTGCACTTGCGGTTTCTGTTAAACACACCTTCCATAAAAAAAAAATTTGTGCTCATTCACCCTGTTTTTATTCTGGTTTGTTTCGTCATTAAACGTGCGGACTTTACATGGACAAATTGGATTCATTATTTGAAAATTCCGGGCTGATAGCAAAAAAAATAGCCGGGAAATTAAGCGAAAAAGAGTTTGAACGGTTCAACGAATGGTTGAGCAGCTCAGAGAAGAATCGTGCTTTCTATGAAAAAATTCAGGATAAAAGAAATTTCTTCGCACGGAATGAGCAATATGAATACGTTAACACGAAAAAGGCATGGGAGAGATTTTCAGAAAAAGTAACTATTAAAAGAAAGGAAAGGCGTATGCCGCTTCTCCTGAAGTATGTCGCAGCCATTCTCCTTCCTCTTCTGATCAGTGCAGGAATATACTGGATGATCAACGAAAGGTCGGCTGAAGAAGACCAAAACATTCGGCCTGGTAAGAGAAGCGCGTTTCTTGTGTTGAGTAACGGAGAAAAGATTGATCTGAGCAAAGAGGATAAAGAGGCTTTAAGAGAGACTGACGGAACGGTCATTAAAAAAAGCAATGATGAGCTGCACTATACTGAACATCAACCGAGCGTACCGAAAGAATTGCTGCAGGACGAGTTGATCGTCCCACGTGGAGGAGAGTACAGCCTGGTGCTTTCTGATGGAACAAGGGTTTCCCTGAATTCGATGAGCAGATTAATCTTCCCTGTTCGGTTTTCGGGTGACCAAAGAAAAGTTACTCTGGAGGGAGAAGGTTATTTTGAGGTACAGAAGGATAACGAACACCCTTTTATTGTGGAAGTAAATGGCATGCAGATCCAGGTTCTGGGAACCTCATTTAATGTGAAGGCATATCAGGATGAATTGCATGTTTATACGACGCTGGTTGAGGGTAAGGTCAGGATTGTTTCAGAAGGTCGTTTAAATGATGAATTTGTTTTGGAACCCAATCAGCAGGCGGTTTTTGACAAAAGCAATACAAGCTTGACGATAAACGATGTAGATGCAGCGCAATATACGCAATGGACAGCCGGGAGATATGTTTTTGCCGATCAGACTCTGGATGAAATTGTCAGGACACTGTCCCGATGGTATGACTTTAGCTATCGTTACGGCGATGAATCACTTAAAACCATCCGGTTTGAAGGGGGATTAAACAAGTATGAAAGTGTTTATCCAATATTGGATATAATAACTAAAACAGGCAAGGTAAAAGTGACCATTAAAGGGAAGGAGGTTTTATTTTCAAAATAGTAAAAAACAGGAGATGCTGCTAACATCCCCTGATCATGATATTTCTGCGGTTACAGAAATTAATAAATTAAACCTAAATGTAAATTTATGAAAAAAAAACGATGTGATGTTTTTCCTTACAGGAAAAGCATCGCTAAAATTATTCGTGTAATGAAACTTGTAAGTTTTCTTAGTTTGGTATGCTTTTTTCAGGTTTCGGCCAACACCTATTCTCAAACGGCGCATATTAAGATCTCCTTGCAGAATATTTCGCTAAGCGATGCACTTAAGGAAATTCAAAAGCAAACTGAATTTACTTTCTTCTATAGTGTTGAGGATATTCAACACGTGAAAGTCCCAAAGATTGAATTTGAAAATGCAACGTTAACGGAGACTTTGGATTTATGTCTTAAAGGCACAGATCTTTCCTATGAGGTTGCCCACAAGGGCGTTATTATTAAGAAAAACGAAAAACCTGATAAGGAACTTTTTCAAAGCAGTGAAGTTGTGGTACAGAAGAACGTGGTTAAGGGTATCGTTTCTGATAATGAAGGACATCCGTTACCCGGGGTTACCATCACCATCGTTGGGACAACACGAGGGGTGATTACGGATACGGACGGTTCTTACACGATTGAGGCTAACTCCGGCGAGAAACTGGTTTTCTCTTTCATTGGAATGGAAAGCCAGATCATTGACGTCGGAAATCAGAAAGTGATCAACGTTCAACTGAAAGAGAAGACAGAAGAACTGGAGGATGTTACGGTAGTGGCTTTTGGTAAGCAAAAAAAGGAAAGTGTTGTTGCATCAATAACTACGGTAAAACCTGCAGAGTTAAAAGTTCCGAGCAGTAACCTGACCACAGCTTTAGCTGGTAGGGTGGCCGGTATGATTTCTTATCAGCGAAGCGGTGAACCGGGACAAGATAATGCAGATTTCTTTATTCGCGGGGTCACGACGTTTGGTTATAAAGTGGATCCGTTGATTTTGATTGATAATGTCGAGGTAACCACGACCGAACTGTCCCGGATGCAACCGGATGATATCGCCAGTTTCAGCATTATGAAAGATGCTACGGCAACAGCATTATATGGGGCACGTGGAGCCAACGGTGTCATCCTGGTCACCACAAAATCAGGAGTTGAGGGAAAGGCCAAAATCAGTCTTCGGGTTGAGAATTCCATTTCCATGCCGACCAGGGATGTTGAATTGGCTGATCCGATTACGTATATGCAGTTGCATAATGAGGCCGTGTTAACCAGGGATCCTTTGGGCCTGTTGCCTTATTCCCAGAAAAAGATTGATAACACGATTGCCGGAACAAATCCGTATGCATATCCGGCTACTGACTGGAAAAATGAGCTTTTCAAGAACTTTACCATGAATCAGCGCGTAAATTTGAATATTTCAGGTGGTGGTCGTGTCGCCCGTTATTTTGTCGCGGGTTCCGTTAACAAAGATAACGGCATGTTGAAGGTAGATGGCAGGAATAATTTTAATAACAACATTAACCTGACCAAATATACACTTCGGTCAAATGTAAATGTGAATCTGTCAAAATCGACAGAGCTTGTTATCAGGATGAACGGGAACTTTGACGATTATACCGGACCTATTCATGGAGGAACCGGGATGTATAACATGGTGATGCGGACCAATCCGGCCTTGTTCCCTGCATATTATCCTGCTGAAGTCAATCCTGCAGTTCAGCATATTATGTTTGGTAATTATGAAGAAGGGAATTATATCAATCCATATGCCGAATTGGTAAAAGGATATAAAGATTATTCCAGATCGGTTATGCTTGCTCAATTGGAATTAAATCAGGAGCTTTCTGCTTTTTTGAATGGCTTGAATTTCAGAACATTAATGAATACAAGCAGATCCTCCTATTTTGATGTGACTCGGGCATACTCCCCATTTTATTACACGGTATCCTCTTATGACAGAAAAGAGGATGAATACAAATTGTCGCTGATTAACGAAGATTCCGGAACGGAGTACCTTGGCTACAGTGAGGGAGGGAAGGATGTTAGTTCTGTATTTTATCTTGAAGCGGCATTGAGTTACAACAGGACATTTCGTGAAAAACATGGCGTGAGTGCCATGATGGTTTACACCATGCGGCAGAAACTGGCGGCCAACGCCGGAAGTCTTGAACTGTCCTTGCCGTCCCGCAATTTAGGCGTTTCAGGAAGGACAACCTATTCGTATGACAGCCGTTATTTTATTGAGTTCAACTTCGGGTACAATGGTTCAGAACGGTTTGATAAGACACACCGGTTTGGATTCTTTCCATCTGCCGGACTGGCCTGGAGTATTTCCAATGAAGATTTTTGGAAGCCTTACCGGAAAGTGATCAACAATCTGCGACTGAGGACAACCTATGGATTAGTGGGTAATGATGCAATCGGAAGTGACAGTGACCGGTTTTTCTACTTGTCAAATGTCAATATGAACGCTGATGGTTCGGTATTTGGAACAGATAACGGATATTCCCGATCCGGTGTTAGCATAAGCCGGTATGCTAATAAAGATATCACCTGGGAAACGTCAGAGAAGACAAATATTGCTCTTGAAGTCGGATTATTCGATGCATTGCAGATTCAGGCCGAATATTTTAATGAAAATCGCAGGAATATTTTAATGCCTCGTTCATCAATTCCCGCTTCTATGGGACTTTCTGCGGGTATTATGGCTAATGTGGGGGAGGCTTCCGGTAAAGGAGTAGATATATCGGTCGATTATTCCCAATACTTTGGATCGCATGCATGGGTTCAGGGGCGCGGTAACTTTACCTATGCCACCAATAAGTACAAAGTTTATGAGGAACCGGAATACGAAGAATGGTGGCGTTCGAGGGTAGGCCACTCTATTCAGCAGGAATGGGGATACATCGCAGAGCGATTGTTCGTCGATGAAAATGAGGTTGCCAACTCGCCTGTTCAGTTCGGAGATTATATGGCAGGTGATATCAAGTATCGCGATGTAACCCGGGATGGAAAGATAACAGAAGCAGATAAGGTTCCCATTGGTTATCCAACCATTCCCGAAATCTCTTATGGTTTTGGTTTTTCTGCCGGGTATAAAAATTGGGATATCAGCGCCTTTTTCCAGGGTGTTGCAAGAGAGTCTTTTCGCATTGGCGTTTCCACTACAGCGCCGTTTATCGATAATGACGGAGACGGCTCCGTTTTGTCACAAAATCAATTGCTGAACGCTTATGCGAATGATCATTGGTCGGAAGATAACCGTAATTTGTTTGCGTTATGGCCTCGTCTTAGTGCAGCCCCTGTAACGAACAATACGCAGGTCAGTACCTGGTTTCAGCAAAATGGGTCGTTTCTTCGGCTGAAACAATTTGAAATCGGTTATTCCTTACCTGAATTTGCCAAAAAAATGCATATGGCTAATCTTCGCATATATGTGAACGGTACAAACCTGTTTTTGCTAAGTAAATTTAAACTATGGGATGTTGAAATGGCCTCGAACGGCCTTGGATATCCTCTCCAAAGAGTATTTAACCTGGGAGTACATGTGTCACTTTAAAATGCAATCATTATGAAAAATATCAAATATTATATTTCTCTTGTGTTATTGGTCATTATGCTGTCTGGTTGTGATTACCTGGATGTTGTTCCGGATAACGTGGCCACAATCGATAATGCATTTACGATGAGAAGTACAGCAGAAAAGTACTTGTTTACTTGTTACCGTTATCTCCCGTCTCATGGAAATGCTGCTTATGATCCGGCTGTCGCCGGAGGAGATGAGTACTGGTTTTTATTCCCGTATATCAAGACGACCTCATGGAATGCTTCCGTTTCGATTGCACAGGGACTTCAAAATTCTGTAAGTCCGTATCTGAATTATTGGAGCAATACTTATGGTGGCAGTAATCCGTTTAAAGGAATAAGGGATTGCAATATTTTCCTTGAGAATATCGAAAAGGTACCGGATATCGCAGATGACGAGAAGATCAGGTGGATTGCGGAAGTGAAATTTCTGAAGGCCTATTACCATTTCTGGTTATTCCGGATGTATGGTGCCATTCCGATTATCAGAGAAAATCTGCCCATATCGGCTGGAGTAGACGATGTTAAGGCTTTCAGGGAGCCGGTCGATGATTGTATTGACTATATCGTTCAGTTACTTGACGAAGCAGCTTCCGATCTTCCTTCACAGATTGATCTTGAAGCAACAGAACTGGGAAGGATTACCAGGCCTGCCTGCCTCTCAGTTAAAGCATTGGTTTTGGTGACAGCGGCCAGTCCTTTGTTTAACGGGAATCCGGATTATGCCGGGATTGACAATGAAGATGGTGTTCCTTTGTTCAATGGTACGGCTCAACCGGAGAAATGGATAAAGGCGGCAGAGGCGTGCAGCACGGCCGTTGCCCTTTGTGAAGAATTGGGATATAAGTTGTATAGTTACACGGATGCCCCTTTACAACAGTACGTGCTTTCCGATTCAACAAAAACCCTGGTCGCAATCCGGAATAGTGTCTCTGTAAAATGGAATGGGGAGATTATCTGGGCCAATACCAACAGCATGTCGAACAATGCTCAGCAAAATGCCATACCTCCGGGAATTATAGCGAGTAAATATCCTGAAACAAAAGGAAATACAAGTACTTTGGGGAAATATTCTCCTCCCCTTAAGATAGCTGAAATGTATTATTCATCTCATGGTTTGCCCTTGTCGGAAGATAAATTTTACAACTATGCAGGTCGGTATAACTTACGGGAAGTGACCGGGGAGTACAAATACTATATGCAACCCGGATATACAACAGTAGGCCTTCACTTTGACAGGGAACCACGTTTCTATGCCAGTTTGGCTTTTGACGGCGGTTTATGGTATGGGCAAGGGAGCCTGAACGATAAGGATCAGTACTTGGTCCAGTGCCGGGCAGGACAATTACAGGTTGCTGCAACAACTGCCAGAACCGGAGTAACAGGATACTGGCCAAAGAAACTGGTAAATTATGAGAGTGTTGTTTCAACAACCGGAACCGCAGGATACACGATAAAAACCTATCCCTGGCCTGTAATCCGTTTAGCCGATCTCTACCTGTTATATGCTGAAGCGCTGAACGAAGCTTATGGCCCCTCAGGGTCGGACGATACTGATGGCTCTCCTTACATCTGGATCAACAAGGTCAGAGAACGGGCAGGAATACTCTCTGTTGAGGACGCCTGGGAAAATTATGCCATTCATAAGTCGTATTATCAACAGCAGTCAACCTTACGGGAGATTATTCAGCAGGAGCGTTTAATTGAACTGGCGTTTGAAGGTCATCGTTTTTGGGACCTGAGGAGATGGAAAACAGCTCATCTGGAATTAAACAATCCAATTGCAGGATGGGACTACGATCAAAGTGCACCGGAGTATTACTATCGAAAACGGGTACTATTCTCACAGACATTCATGACACGCGATTATCTCTGGCCGATACCGGATGATGAGTTATTAGTCAACCGCAATTTGGTCCAAAATTATGGTTATTGATGTTTTAGTATGAATCATGAAAATGAAAAGCAAATGAATATACATAACTTCTTTTTATTGATTTCATTCCTGTTGCTGTTTATCGCAACCGGATGTGAAGAAGATAATCATGCCCCTGTCAATCAGGAAGGAGAGGTTCCGTCACAAATCTCAGACCTGGTTGTAGAATCATTGCCTGGTTCGGCAAAAATCAGCTATAAATTGCCTTTCGACAACAACTTATTGTATGTAAAAGCCAGGTATGAGATCAGACCGGGAGTTCCCCGGGAGATAAAATCATCTTTTTATGCAAATAGCCTGGTTGTTGATGGATTTGGCGATACTACGGAGTACCAGGTTAATATCGTTACTGTAGGCCGGAATACTCTGGAATCGGACCCCGTGGTTGTAACCGTAAAGCCACAAAGATCCCCTATCTATGAAGTACATGAATCGATCATGAACACGGTTAAAGAAACGTTTGGGGGAATAAAATTCAATATAGCGAATTCTACCGAGGCTGATGTCCGGATCTATGTCACAACCGTTGATTCACTTGGGGAATGGATTGATGCTGAGACTTTTTATACATCAGTCGCATCGGGAGAGTTTAGTATCCGGGGTTATGATTCAATAAGCCGTCCGTTTGGTATTTATGTGAAAGACCGCTGGGACAATACCAGTGATATTTTTGAGGATACTTATCATCCGTGGTTTGAGGAAAAATTGGATAAAGGGAAATTCAGTCAGGTCGATTTACCAACCGATCAGAATAAGCCCCACATGACTGGTCGTACAATGGACAAAATCTGGGATGAGGATTACAGCAACAGTGATTTTGTTACTACTGTAGGATATGGCATTCCGCAATGGTTTACTTTCGATTTGGGGGTAAAGGCCAATTTATCAAGAATCGTTGTTTTCAACAGATCAAGTGGGGCATCCTACATTTATAATGCAGGGTCAATTAAAGAATGGGAAATATTTGGATCGATGGAGCCAAATTCTGATGGCAGTTGGGATGAAAGCTGGACACCCATGCGCAATCAGCCCTGTGTGTCATTCAAACCTTCAGGGCTGCCTCTGGGAGAGTATAACAATGAAGATATTCAACGTCAGATTGATGGGGAGGAATTTGAATTTGACGCGGTGGATGTGCCGGTTCGCTACCTGCGCTGGAAAACGAATGCTGCCTGGGGAGGAAGTTCAATCGGACATATCAATCTTGTTGAGATCACTGTTTACGGCAGTGTCATCGAAGAATATAAATGACTAAAACGAAAATGAAATGAATAATCAATTGAGCTATAAAAATAGAAATGGGTTATTGCGACCGGTGTTTCGTCTGATGATCATTTGTATAGTCATGGGTGGTTTTTATTCTTGCGATGAAATGACCGACAATTATCAGCAATTCATGGAAGGCGGAGAAATCTTTTATCCGGGAAAGGCCGATTCAATACATGTTTATCCCGGTAAATACAGGATTGGATTGTCATGGCTGATTATGTCCGATCCATCGGTGATTTCGGCAAGAGTTTATTGGAATAACAGTAAAGATTCGACCGTCGTGCCTATCTTACGAACAACAGGAATTGATACTGTCAATATCATTTTAGACAATATGCTGGAGCAGTCATATACCTTTGATATCGTCACCTTGGATAATATGGGCAATCGTTCAGTTAGAGCGGAAGTTATCGGTTCCGTTTATGGCAATAAATACCGCAGCACTTTGCTGAATCGGGCTATAAAGACTTTCAGTTATTCAGAGAATGAAGGTGTAAACATAAAATGGGAGAATGCAGATGAAGGAACCGTTTCAGAGGAAATCATCTATGAAGATACAGAAGGGGAAACCCATATTGTAAACTTTGAAGCAAGTCTTGACAGTATCTGGCTAAGGAACTATAAAGCTTCCCAGGGATTTATCCGGCTTTCAACAGTCTTTATCCCTGATTCCACGGCGATCGATACTTTCAAAACGGCCTATGAACAGATCGCTTTGGAAATCAAAAAAGAGGAAAAAGAAGTTGACAAATCTGCATTTAGTTTATATTCACTTTCGGGCGATTACTCTGAACCCAATGCAGCAGCCAGTACGGTCAATAATATATGGAAGAATGGGAATACCATCGTGGATGGCAACAGCACTTATCTTTCCAAAGTCAACGGGCATTCAATGCCGCAATGGTTTACCATTGATCTTGGAGCTGAATTTGAGATTACAAAAATGAAACTGTTCCAAAGGGGAAATGCTGAAGGAGGAGCAACCCGATTGTATGCCGGCGGCAATTTGAGGGAGTTCGAAATCTGGGGTTCAGCGAATCCGGATCCAAATTATAATCCGGATGAGCACAACGGGGAATTTGGCGAGACCTGGATTTTATTGCAGACATGTACGGTAAACAGGCCTTCAGGAAATATTGTCGCGACAACTGCAACCCGAAGTGATAATACCTCCGAGGATATTGCAGCGGCTATGGCAGGGCATGAGTTCAGCCTCCAGAATGCAGAAAAAATCCGCTATATCCGCATTAAGGCTACCGGTAACTGGGATTCAGCAAACAGGGCATTTGTGAACATCGCTTCTGTTGCTTTTTGGGCCATGCAATATTGAATATTGTGTTCCTGTGAATGTCGCGAACGTTCGTCAAAGAGTAGAAAGTTACGAAAGGATTTGGTGATTACGTGATCACTAAATCCTGCTAACCATTTTAAAAATTAAATTATGAAACGAGCATGAAAGCCGCGGCATCCACCCGAGTTGATGTTTTTCTGCGAGTTCCATACCGTTGGCAAGCGTCTCAAAGTGACGACGCGCAATACGCAAATTGTAGTTGAATAAATTGAAAAAATAAACGTATGAAAATTAAAATTGCTTTGTTCGTATTATGTATTTTGGTTTCCCCCGGATTTGTATACGCTTCTAATAATAAGGTATTTGGTAAGAAATACATAAAATCGGTGGTAACGAAAGTCACCGACTGGCAACTGAAAAATCCAAAACATAACCCGAGGGACTGGACCAACGGGGCTTTTTATGCAGGTGTATATGCAGCCTGGGAAACCACGAAATCAAAAACCATCTACCAGGCCATGATGGATATGGGGAGCACGCAGCAGTGGCAGCCGCACAAGTGGTGGTATAACGCTGATGATGTGGCCATCTGTCAGACCTACATTGATCTTTACAGACAGGAGAAACATCAGGAAATGATCCAGCCTACGATCGATACCCTGACGCGTTTTCTGACAGAGCCTTATCCCACAAAGGGAAAGGTAGATGTGATTAAATGGTGGTGGTGTGATGCGCTGTTTATGGCTCCGCCCACACTGGTAAAGCTGGGAGTAGCAACAGGCAATGACGATTTTCTGAGGTGTAATGATCAATGCTATCGGGAATGCTATGATCTGTTGTTTAATAAGGAAGAGCACCTGTTTGCCCGCGATTTGAACTACGTGATCAAACCTGATGGCTCAGGCCGCAGGGAGGCCAATGGCAAACGCATATTCTGGTCACGTGGGAACGGATGGGTCATGGGCGGACTGGTTCGTATCCTTCAGGAACTGCCAGCCGATTATCCTCAGCGTCCATTCTATGAGAATTTGTTTAAGGAGATGGCTGCCCGTATCGTGAGTTTACAGCAGCCGAATGGATTGTGGCGGGCCAGTTTGCTTGACCCTGCCTCTTATCCGGGAGGAGAAGTCAGCGGTTCGGGATTTTTCTGCTATGCGCTTGCCTGGGGAGTCAATAATAAATTACTGGACAAGAAAACTTATTTGCCGGCAGTGGAAAAATCCTGGGTTGGCCTCACTTCCTGTGTCAATGAAGAAGGGCGCGTGGGTTGGGTCCAACCTATTGGAGGAGATCCCCGAAGGAATTTTAACGAAGAAAGCTGGGAAGTTTATGGCACAGGCGCGTTCCTGCTTGCCGCAAGCGAGGTCTTCAAACTGAAGCGGTAACAGTTAAAATGAGGGGATGCGATGAAATTCATTTCAGGAATAATTTTGATGCTGCTGGTTGAAACCCACTTAATTGGATGGAGCCAGCCATCAGCAACAAATCAGCGTCATGCGACAACGCTGATGCAGAAAAACGGTTCAGGTAAGTACTGGAACAGCAATTTACCTGTCCTTCCTTTTCGATTGGCTCCGCCACCGATCGGTTATCAGGCAGAATATCTTGATTTTGATCAGGATGGTGATCCTGATGCCATTCGCTCTGTAACAACGGGAGATACGCCGGTCTTGTGGATTGATGATGATGACGATATGAAAAAAGGCGACCTGGAGGGAGACACCGATAACGACTGTTTGCTCATCGACCGGAATAAAGACGGGCGATACGGTAACCTGGGCGATTTGATCATCGATTGGGGTGATCAGGACCGTGATCAGACAGCCGATATGCAGGTGATCGTGGAATATCCGGAAACAGAGAAGGGAAAAGCCTGGCCTTACGGTCATTACATGTGGGTGGTCGACACTGACCATGATCAGGTGTTCAACTATATAGACTGGAACGCTTTTCAGCTCAAGGCATGGGAATTCAGCGGGACATCCGATTTTATTGAGGATTACAGCGGACAGAGTCTCTTCTTGAAGGTCCACGCGGCAACCAACCGGATGGAAGACCTGCGGTTTAACTGGGAGAACCCCTTTCTTTTTTATGATGAAGATGATGATCATCTGTCGGAAATGGCAATCCGGCTGGTTGATTCACCACGGACCTTTCAAGACGCCGCCAAATCTGTAAATCCGGAGACCATTCGCTTCGCGGGGAAGATAGACTGGGTCTCCATCGCGGTGGACCTGGATAATGACAATGGCACGGGACACGAATTTGATTTTGATTTTACCCTGGGGTTTCGGGGTGAAGGTTTTGATTATACGGATCAAAAGCATGATATCTCCAATATTCAAGGATTGGCAGTAGCAGATTCTTTTTTTCTGGATCCCCGCTGGAGACATCTTGACGAACTCATATACCCTGGACATGACCAGGCTGTTGACCTGATCTTTCAAAAAGGGAATTGGGATAAGGTCTACTTTGTGTATGATGAGGATGACGACTGCCACCGTTGGGAAAGGGTGGAGTTCCTCGATCCGCTCGATCCTTTTAAAATAGGACACAATAAAGGAGGGGTCGATAACCACCCGCAATCGGATGCTTCGGGCGACCGGGGCGAATGGGACCTGGACAACTCGGGCAAGGGGAAACTCTATATCAGCAAATTCGACGGGCGACTGCATTTGTATGGCGCAGAATGGGGGTGCTGGCGGATTGATCAACAAGCCAGATATTACCAGGGTTATAACCGGACCTGGAAACCCGGTGAACCCGACATATTCCCAACGGTAAAATACTCGGATACGGACCATAACGAGTTTATCGATCAGCTGGAATATGACCTGGACGGAGATCATCAGTTTGAAGAAATCATTCGTGTAAAGGAATTGGGGGTTGATGACCGTTGCGAGCTTTATGATCCGGGAAAATTCACGTATACAGATTATACCGGTCTGAAAGAAAAGATGGCGGGTTCGATCTGGAATAATGCCTGCAAAGCGGTGACTGTAGCAAAGAAATACGGGTTGAATACGAACTGGTATGCCAAGCTGAAGCAGGCGGGTTCCACACGGGACAAGTATCATAACGGCTATTGGCTGCAGTATTCTGTTTTTAAGGATCTGCAGGATCATTTTATCCGGATGAGCGATCAAAAGATGCTGAAAAAAATTGCTGTAGCTTATTTTTCATCCAATTGGGATTCTGTTTTATAATAACAATCACATTTAAAACTATAATCGATGTATCAAAATGTTTTTAAGTCAATCATACTGACCGCCTTTGTTTTTTTCACGCTGGCTGTTAGTGCTCAGGACGATCCTGTATACGGAAAAGCCAGGTTAATGAACCAGAAAGACACCGGCTACCGGGGCATTTGGTATAACATAGGGGGTGCAGGACAAAAAGGGCCCGTAACGAATATCTACCGGTATAAATACAGCGGCGGACTGGGTACTTATCCAGCCAACCACTATCCGTTTTCTGTCTATGTGAAGAAGGTAAACAAAACCTTCTTTTGTTATGGCGGGACAAACGAATCGGGGAACAGCCTGTACCACATGGTGTCCTACTTTGATCATCAAACCGGCGAAGTTGCCCGGCCTACCATTGTGCTGGACAAGGCGACCGGCGATGCACACGACAATCCGGTGATGCAGGTTGATAAAGAGGGTTACATCTGGATCTTTTCAACATCGCATGGAACAGGAAGACCTTCTTTTATTCACCGCAGCCGGACTCCGTTCGATATCTCTGAATTTGAACGGGTACCTGCCACCAAAATCGTGAATGGCAAAAAGGTACCGATGGATAACTTTTCTTATCTGCAGATGTATTATAATGATGAAGAAGGTTTTACCGGTTTGTTTACCCATTACGAAAAAGTTGGCGGGAGGGTCATTGCCTGGATGACCAGCAAAGACGGTATTGAGTGGTCAGCGTGGAACGATTTGTCGCTTCTGGGTCAGGGACAGTATCAGAGTAGCGGGAACCAGGGGAAAACGATCGGTTCTTCATTTAACTATCATCCAAACCGTCCGGTAAGAGGGGGACTGGATTTCCGGACCAACTTGTATTATATGGAAACAAGAGATTTCGGGAAGACCTGGCAGACTGTTGAGGGGATACCTCTTGAAACTCCGCTGAAAGAAGTTTCAAACAAGGCGTTGGTTCATAATTATGATTCGGAGGAACACAATGTATACATCTGTGATGTGAACTATGATAAAAAAGGCAGGCCGGTTATTTTGTATATCACGACCAAAGGGCCTATGCCTGGTCCGGAGGATGGTCCGAGAACCTGGCATACAGCCTGGTGGAACGGAGAGAAGTGGGATGTCAATGATTTTACGTCGGCAGGAAATGCCTATGATATGGGATCGATCTACATTGAGAAGAATAACTTTTGGAGAGTGATAGCCCCGACAGCAACCGGTCCGCAGGAATATAATACCGGAGGTGAAATGGAAATGTGGATCAGTAAAGACCATGGAAAGAACTGGACTAAGGTAAAACAACTAACCAACAACAGTGAATACAATCATACTTATGCGCGCCGTGCAGTGAATGTACACCCGGGATTCTATGTTTTCTGGGCTGATGGTCACGGGCGGCAACCTTCAAAGTCGCGCTTGTACTTTTCTGACAAGGAAGGAAATGTTTTTGTATTGCCCGGAAAAATGACCGGAGAAACTGAAAAACCTTTGCAGGTGAAGATCAAATAGTGCGATATTTTGCGGTGGTGCGCACTGGCCTGTGGTTAATGGGGTGAACGGCTCTTGGGACGGGGATACCCGTGAGCGAAGAGCATCGGCAGGTTATTCCAATGATGATGTGGTGTATCTTGTGGTTGTCGACGGAAGAAAAGTAGAAACCGGGTTTTGCCCGGTTTCTACTTTTTAATGAAACACCAGCAGGGGCGTTTTCACGTGGAACACCATCTTCCGGGCGATGCTTGGATTGAAGATCCGGGTGATCATATTCCGTTTGTGGGTGGTCAGCGACAGGATGTCAATATCATTGTCTTCGATATAATTTTCCAGATCAGTGAGAATATCTGTGCCTTGTATCATTACGCATTCAATTTGTGCATCAGGATACTTCTTTTTAAGCAGATTGCTCATGCTTCCAAGCCGGGCTTCAGTCCACTCTTTCTGATCGATGTTGCTGATGTGGAGGCAGTATATTTTGGCATCAAAAGGCCTTAGCAGCCATAACAGCTTTTCGATCGATATCAGGTCCCGTTCGTCGAAATTAGTGGCATACACGACTTTTTTTAATGAAGCGAGGTTCATTAAAGGAGCTTTTTCGGGGATCACCAAAACCGGAACTTTCGATTTGTAGATCACGCCTGCTGTCGTACTTCCCATAATGTCGTGATGAGACTCGGACGGGCCTTTTATACCCATGACGATCAGCCTCGGCGGATGTTTTTCAGTAAAATAGAGAATATCATCTTCCGGATAACCCATCTTGATCATGTGTTCCGATTCAATTTGTTCCCAGTTTTTAGTGCCAATATAATTGGTCAGCTTTGCCAGAAAAGCCTGGAAGTTTTCATTAGCCTGTTCTTCCCGTTCCTTCATATGCTCGTATAAACCGGAATCGAAAGCGACCACGTCTGAGTATGGTATTGTAAAAAAATCGGGCTGGGGGACAACATGATAAAAGATCATCCTGGATTTTAGTTTGCGGGCAATTTCAAAGGCCATCAGGGCAGCTTTAAACGAGTAATTTGAAAAATCGATCGGCACAAGGACGGTGTTTTCAGCTTCAATCATTATTTTTTCTTCTTTCCCCAGAAGATTATCCAGTATCGGATAAGCTTTTTTTACATCCTTTTCATGAATGGTTACCCGCACACCGGTGGCCACGGCTCCCTGGATCAGATTGACATTTTCCAGAGAACATTCGATCCCTTCAGCTTCAAGTCTTGTCCGCAGGATTTCGGCCTGGGAATATGGCAACATTGCGATGGTGATCAGTTTTTCTTCCATAATATTCTGCTTTTTGAATAAACGGTTTTTATCATTATTTCGAAATTCACCCGAATTTGGTTTCATCTAAAAGCAATTTTCTTTTGTAATATGTTTTTAAGTTACTTTATCTGTAGAAGCGGATCAGGGAATTTTATGCCGAAAAGGAAAATAATCACTCCATGGAGTTTCAGATTGAAAAATAAATTATAAACAGGATGTAAAAAATCGTGCGACTGGTTATCTTCGTTAAATAAAGTAATTTTCAAAAGGATATGGGAAACATTGCACTTATTACCGGTTCAGCCAGACGGATTGGCAAAGGCATAGCACTCCATTTGGCATCCAGAGGCTGGAACCTGGCTTTGCATTACAATACTTCCAACAGGGCAGCCGAGCGACTCCAGGCGGAGCTTCAGAAAGAACATCCTGATCAGGAATTTGTATTGTTTCAGTCCGATCTGCAGAATCCCTTTGCGGTAGAGCAACTCATTGGAGGTGTGATCGGGGTTTTTGGCGAGCTTAACCTTTTGATCAATAATGCTGCTATTTTTGAGGGTGCCACCATCAGGGAATCTCATTTTGATCTGCTTGACAGGCTCATGATGGTTAATTACCGGGCGCCGTTTTTATTGACGCGTGATTTTGCCCGTAAAGCGGGTTCCGGTATTATTGTTAACATGGTCGACACAAGGATCACCTCGAGCCAATCCGATTATGCAGCCTACAGTTTGTCTAAAAAGGCGTTGTGGGAATTGACGAAACTGGCAGCCTTCGAACTTGCCCCGGATATCCGGGTAAATGCAATTGCGCCGGGAGTAACGTTGCCGCCTGAAGATAAAGACGACTCCTACCTCTGGAATCTGGCCAGAAAAATTCCGATGAAAAGACCGGGAGGAATTGAACCAATTCTTAAAAGTCTTGATTATATATTGGATAATGATCATCTCACCGGACAGATCCTGTTCTGTGATGGCGGACAGAATCTGTGTTAAATTAGAATACAATGGCAAAAATTCGTGTAAAAAATCTGCTGCTTCGGACATACATTGGCTTTAATCCGGAAGAGCTTGTTAATAAGCAGGATGTTATGATTAACCTTGAGATCGAAACGCGGATTCCGGAAGAGGCACTCAAGACAGATGAACCCGAAGGCATTTATGACTACAAGATCATTACCAAGGAAATCATTCATTATGTCCAGGAAGGACGTTTTAAATTACTGGAGGTGCTTACCAAAAACCTGTTGTCGCTCATCATGAAGGATGAACGTGTTACCTGGGCGAAAGTAGAAGTAGACAAACCTCATGCTTTACGCTTTGCGAAGTCGGTGTCTTTTGAAATGGAAGCTCACCGGTGAACACCTGCATTATTTCAGTCGGCTCCAATATTGATCCGGAAGAAAACGTCCGCCGGGCAATTGATATGCTTTCATCCGAGCTAACGGTGATTGGAACTTCTGAATTTATTAAAACCACGCCGATCGGAATTACCAATCAGGCTGATTTTATAAATGGAGCTGTAAAAATTGAAACCGTTTCCGGGATGGAGCCTTTTCGTCAATATCTTAAAAAACTGGAAGACCGGCTTGGACGTGACCGAAACGGGCCTAAGTATGGACCCCGCAGCATTGATCTCGACATCCTGATCTGGAATGGAAAAATTGTGGATGAAGATTATTTTACCCGCGATTTTCTGCGGAATACCGCTGCCGAACTGGGGTTTCAATACCCCTGAGTTCCTGGTCCCATGACTCGCCATTCACGACTAAAGCTTTATGTTATGACCCATCTGTCTGCTCTTACAACTTTTTTGCCCCCAAAAAGAAATCCCGTTGTGCTCTGATCAGGTTCACATAATTCATCAGGAGATTCTTTGTTTCGGAGAGGATATTAAAGAAGAGGACAGCATTCCGGGTGTTGACTTCCTGAGTCCTGATCCTTTTGATCTGAGATTTTTCCAAAGCAGCAAGTTTGTTGATCAACTCGTCCTTTTGTCTGATGATGTTGTCGATTTCCTCGAATTTTTCTTCCCTGACCGCGTTGAGACTCGTTTTCAGAAAACTGTTTGCCTCGTCAATAAATAGTTTGAGTTCCTTTACCTGTGAAGGGGTAAACGGTTTATGGTTATTCTCGAGGTGTTCGTGAAGGGGGTCGAGCAAGTAATTCAAGGAGTGATGAACTTCCCGGAGGTAATCGACCAGTTGGACATAGAAATGACCTATTTCGAGTGAATCCTGCTGCTGAAGTGTTCCTATCACATTGGTAATCTTGCTTTTCATCTTTTTTGTTTTCCGGTTAAACGCATCTTCGAGTTCGATCGCTTCCTTTAAATCGCTCCGGTTCTCTTCCAGAAAACTTTCAATGCTATGGGAGAATATTTTATTAACGGTTCCTATTGCGTTAACGACTTGCTTTTTTATTTTCTCCATGACTTTCTCCGTTTCGTCAGTTTCAGTAATGCCTTCTTCTTCTTCGGTTTTCTTGGCTTCGCTTTTTTTCCGAAAGGCAATTTGTGTTTTAACGATCAGGAAAATGTCCAGGGCAATGAAAATAAACACCATAAAACTTCCGCTGACAGAGATGATCGCGCAGATCGTTGCAGCTAATGTAAACGCGATGATCGCAGTCATAAACCATCCGCCGATTACCGCAAATACGCCTGAAATCCGGTAAACTGCGCTGTCCCTCCCCCAGGCGCGGTCGGACAGGGACGTTCCCATTGCCACCATGAATGTGACATAGGTGGTCGACAAAGGTAATTTCATGGATGTTCCGATCGAGATCAGGATCCCTGCGACAATCAAATTAACAGCGGCCCTGATCGTATCAAAAGACGCTTTGTCCTCCCCTTTTTTGCGGGGAGTTTGCGGTAAACCTTCGAAACGCGTATCAATTTGACGTAATAGTTTTTCCGGCAGAATCCGTTTGATTTGTTTATTGATCAGGATGGTATTTCGTACAATAATTCTGGAAACGCTTGAAGATGCAAAACGTTCTTCTCCTTCATACTGCCGGGATAGATCGACTGTGGTAGCGATCACCGTGCGTGCTTTTCTTGAGGTCACCAGCGTAATGACCATGATAAACCCGGCGATGAACAACATGTAGGTGGGTGTGCTGATATCACCATTTAACAGACCCATTGAAAATTGGTCGGGAGCTAAGCCTGCTCCGTGATTCATCCAGATATTGTACGATTGAAATCCCGCAACCGGAGCTCCGATGAAATTTACCAGATCGTTCCCTGCAAACGCCATAGCCAGACCAAAGGTGCCAATCAGTACAATGATTTTAGGGATGTCGATTTTAAATAGCCAGTATAACAGTTGGAGAATGATGGTCCAGCCGATAAAGCTGATCATCAGAATTGAAAAAATGTGATCGGTCATAAAAGCCATTAATTCTTCCGAAACAAATGTGGTCCCTTTTAAGCCCTTGATGATCAGGAAATGAGTCATGGCTGCAATAGACAGGCCCCCAAATAAAGCGCCATAGTAGGGGAGCGTTTTATGGATTCGGAATGAGAAAATAATCCTGGCGATGTATTGAACAACTGAGCCAAAAAAAAGCGCAAGGGCCACGGAAAGAAATATTCCGATTATAATGGTGAAGGCCTTTTCTGAATTGATGAAATCAGGAAGATCTGCCAAACTTTGACCGGATCGAACGATTTTAATCACGGATGCCGCGATGGATGCGCCAAGCAATTCAAAAATCATTGAAACGGTAGTCGATGTTGGTAACCCAAGGGTATTGAACAGATCGAGCAGAATCACATCGGTAATCATCACCGTGAGGAAGATGATCATGACTTCCGATAAAAAGAACATTTCCGGGTTGAAAATGCCCTTTCGTGCAACCTCCATCATCCCGCTGGAGAAGGTCGCCCCAATCAGGATGCCAAGGCCGGCTACCGAAAAAATCAACCATTTTGGGGCGGCTTTTGATCCGATCGCCGAGTTCAGAAAGTTGACCGCGTCATTACTTACTCCCACCACCAGATCGGAAATGGCCAGAGCAAACAAAACTACGACAAAGATCAGGTAGTATTGTTCCATACTTAAGATTATATAACCTACTTGTAAAATTAAAATTATTCCTAAAGCGTTTCGTAATGATTTTGAAATTTTAAAACACATTTTTTATTTTACTTTTACCTTTTAAATTCGATCAAATGAAGACTTATCCCATACGGCGGCTTGCAGGTTATATCGCTTTGATCATTACGGTCATTAGCCTCGGCTTTATCTATATCATGAGCTTTTCAGACAGCCCCTTCTATGTTACGATACTCCTTACCGGCGTTTTTTTTATGATCCAGTATTACATCGCGGTTTATATCCTGAGAAAATACATTAACGACAAAATAGAACCCATCTATAAAGTCATCAGGGATAAACCGGTTTCGGGAACATCAAAAAATGCAGGAGATCAAAATGGAGACATTATTGCCGATGTTCGTCGGGAAGTGGAGGAGTGGGTGAAGACCCAGGCGCAGGAAATCACCCGGTTGAAAGATCTGGAGCGGTATCGGAAAGAGTTCGTCGGGAATGTCTCGCACGAGTTGAAAACGCCCATTTTTAACATTCAGGGATATATTCTGACCTTGCTTGAAGGAGGATTGGACGATCCCAAGATCAACAAACTGTATTTGAAACGCACCGAGAAGAGCATTGACCGGATGATTTCGATTGTGGAAGACCTGGAGTCGATCACAAAACTGGAAGCAGGTGAATTGAAACTGCGTCCGGAAAATTTCGATCTGATCAAAATGGTGGATGATGTTTTTGAAATGGAGATGATGATGGCCAATGAGCGGAAAATCCAATTGCAGTTTGATCGTCCTGCCCGGCCGGTCATGGTGCGTGCCGATAAAAAGAGGATGATGGAAGTGATGACCAATCTGGTAGCCAATGCAATTAAATACGGGAAGAAAAATGGTTTTGTAAAAATTTCCTTTTACGATTTAAAAGATACGGTTATGGTCGAAGTCATGGACAATGGTATCGGGGTGGAAAAGAGTGATCTTCCCCGGATTTTTGAGCGTTTCTACCGGGCCGATAAGTCGCGGTCGCGCGAACAGGGGGGGACCGGGCTGGGCCTTTCGATCGTTAAACATATCATTGAGGCGCATAAACAAACCATTAATGTTAAATCGGTCGTTGATGAAGGGACTACTTTCACCTTTACACTTGAAAAAGCGAAATGAAACGAAATGTTGCTTCACAACGCCCGGGAGTTCAATAATATTATTGTATAAAACGAACGTTTTTCCGAATGAAAGTGGTAAATTTCCACCTTAATTGGAACCCACTTTGTTTGTTGCGAACGTTTTTCACCTGTTTAATACCTGTTAGTATGAGTGAAGAAAAATACAAAATCCTTCTGGTCGATGATGAGATTGATATTCTGGAATTCATCAGTTATAACCTGGAAAAAGAAGGATTTAAAGTTTACACAGCCCAAAATGGTGCTGAGGCAATAAAAATTGCTGAGAAGAAATTACCCCATCTGATTATTTTGGATGTGATGATGCCTGAAATGGATGGGATTGCCGCCTGTGAAGAAATGCGTAAGATACCTGCATTACAGGGAAGCATTATTGCGTTTCTGACGGCCAGAGGTGAAGATTATTCCCAAATTGCCGGTTTTGAAGCCGGCGCCGACGATTATATTACCAAGCCGATCCGTCCCAAAGTTTTGGTAAGCCGTGTCAAGGCGCTGCTGAAGCGGACCGGTGGAGGAGGCAGTGTAACGACTTCGGTTCCTGCAGAAAGCGGTAATTCACTGACCATTGGAGATCTGGTCATTGATAAGGAACGTTACCTGATTAAAAAGAGTGGTGAAGAAATGGTCCTCCCGCGCAAGGAATTTGAACTGCTTTCCCTTTTGGTGTCGAAGCCAGGCAAGGTCTTTACCCGTGAGGAGATCTATTATTCGGTTTGGGGTGACAATGTGGTTGTGGGAGACCGGACCATTGATGTTCACATCCGGAAACTTCGTGAAAAAATCGGAAACAATCATATCCGGACGTTAAAAGGGATCGGCTATAAATTTGTGGAATGAATTCAGGAATTAGTCGCTGGCTATCGGCTGAAGGCAATCAGCCGCTGATAGCCAGTTGCTGGTGCGTAGGTTAAATAAAATTGATTATCAAGTAATTAACTCCAAATCCAGCCATGAATCCGGCATAAATCTGTAAGGGGGTATGCTTTCCCAGGATCAGTCGTGACGAACCGATCAATCCTGCGATCCCGATCAAAATGGCTAACAGGAATGAGCTATTCAGCCCCAGCCTCAAAGAAAGGGGAATAAAAATACCGACCAGTCCGCCGATACCGGCCATATGAGCACTGATTTTCCATCTCACGGAGATCATCATGAGTACCACAATGACCAGAATCGATGAAATCAGGAAGACTTTATAAACCGGGAATATTTCCAGTCGTCCGAGTGCATAGTAACCGACATAATAAAAAATGGCTGTGGATAACATGGGTACCACCCGGTCTGTACTTTTATCCAGATCGGGTTTTAAACGGGTATTCAATCCCATCAGGACGATTGTGACAACAGGAAGTACGAAGGTGCTTAAAAAAACGATCATCAGGATTATTTTTTTTGCCTCGAACGACAGTAAAGCAAAATAAAAACCTGAATTCATCAGCAACAGAAATGCCAGCGTAGGCATGACCAGCGGATGAAAAACAACTGAAATTCCACGTGCGATAGCTTGTTTCATGTTTTCAGAGTTCTTTTCTTAGCCGGGCAACCGGAATACCCAGTTGCTCCCGGTATTTTGCAACGGTTCGCCGGGCAATCGGATAGGACTTTTCCTTAAGGATCCGGGCGAGTTTATCATCGGTTAACGGGCGGTGTTTGTTTTCGCCCGTAATGCATTCTTCCAGTATTTTTTTGATCTCCCTGGTCGAAACTTCCTCGCCTGTGTCTTTCTGCATGCCTTCAGAGAAAAAGTATTTCAGGGGGAAAATACCAAAATGAGTCTGAATGTACTTGCTGTTTGATACCCGCGATATCGTTGAAATATCCAATCCTGTCCGGTCTGCAATATCTTTCAGGATCATGGGCTTCAGCTTTGTTTCATCTCCGTCCTGGAAATATTCCTTTTGAAGATCGATGATCTCTGACATGGTCAGCAACAGCGTTTGATGTCTTTGACGGATCGCGTCGATAAACCACTTTGCCGAGTCCATTTTTTGCTTGACAAACAGCAGCGCATCTTTCTGATCGCGCGATATGTTCTTCCGGTTTTCGTTGTACGATCGCATCATATCCATGTAGGTACTGTTCATCTTCAGATCGGGCACATTTCGCTGGTTAAGGGAGAGCTGAAGTTCTCCGTCATTATTTTCCAGAATGAAATCGGGGACGATGACCTGATTCGATTTGCTCAGGGGATTGCTGTATGAACTTCCCGGTTTGGGGTTGAGCTTCAGGATTTCATTTACGGCGTTTTTGAGCTCTTCCTCGCCGATCTCATATTTTCGGATAATTTTGTCATAATGTTTCCGGGTGAACTCATCAAAACTCTCCTGCAGAATTTTCATGGCCAGCGGGGTATAGGCGTTATCCTTTCTTCGTCTGAGCTGGAGGATCAGGCACTCCTGCAGGTCGCGCGCACCAACCCCGGCGGGATCAAAGTCCTGAATGGTCTTTAAAATTTCTTCCAGCTCCTTTTCGCTCACTTCCAGGTTCACGTTAAAGGCCAAATCGTCGCTGATCGAAGCCAGGTCCCGTCTCAGGTAACCGTCCTCATCAATATTGCCGATAATGTATTCTGCAAGCTGTTTTTGCGTCTCCGTCAAATTGGCAAGTCCAAGCTGTTCGTTCATCGATTCATTAAAGCTCGTGCCTGCAGAGAAAGGGATATCGATCTGCCTGTCGTCTTTTGAATAATTGTTTGATGAAAGCCTGTATTCGGGGATATCATCGTCATCCATATAATCTTCCAGCGAAAATTCATCATTATCTTTTTCGGTTTCACCGGATGACTGGTCATCCTGCTCCTCTGACTCATCTGAGGGTGAATCGCTGGTCAGTTCCAGAACAGGATTTTCTTCCAGCTCTTTCTTGATCCGCTGCTCAAGCTGGACAGTAGGGATCTCCAGAAGCTTGATCACCTGGATTTGCTGAGGCGATAGCTTCTGCAGTAATTTTTGCTGCAAGCTGAGTTTTTGAGATGGCATGCTTTTCCTGTTTTTCCAAATATACGTATTCTGGTTACAAAGGTATGAAAAAATCAGAAATGAGGTAGGGCGTTTTGCCCTAAACCTAACGGATACCCGATGCCGGGAATACAGGCTGGCGAACCATGTAACAATCCTTTCCGGAATTCTGTGTGTCTTTGATTCTTCGTGTTCAGTTTGGTATTAAAAATCGGCACTTTTTGGCGTACGCGGAAACGCGATTACATCACGGATATTACCCATTCCGGTCACAAACAGGATAAAACGTTCGAAGCCCAGTCCAAATCCTGCGTGAGGTACCGTTCCAAACCGGCGGGTATCGAGGTACCACCACATCTCTTTCAACGGGATACCCATTTCTTCCATTCGGGAAGTCAGCTTGTTGTAATCGGCTTCGCGTTCCGATCCGCCAATGATCTCGCCAATCTGAGGGAAGAGTACATCCATGGCAGCGACGGTTTTTCCGTCCTCATTCTGTTTCATATAAAAAGCCTTGATCTCTTTTGGATAATTGATCAGGATCACCGGCTTCTGAAAGTGCTTTTCAACCAGGTAACGTTCATGTTCGCTCTGGAGGTCTACTCCCCATTCAACCGGGTACTGGAATTTTCCTTTTTTATAGGTTTTCGAGTTTTTCAGGATATCGATGGCTTCGGTATAGGTACAGCGAATAAAATCGTTGTTCAGCACAAACTGAAGTTTTTCGATCAGTTCCATGGACCGCTGATCCTCCGGCTTGTTCTTTTCTTCCTGCTGAAGCCGGTTGCTCAGAAACTTTAGGTCATCCATGCAATGCTCCAGCGCATACTCGATTAAGTATTTCAGGAACTCTTCGGCAAGGTCCATATTGTCCGTCAGGTCATAAAAAGCCATTTCCGGTTCAATCATCCAGAATTCGGCCAGATGCCTCGTTGTATTCGAGTTTTCAGCCCGGAATGTAGGGCCAAAGGTATAAATCTCGCCCAACGCAGTAGCACCGAGTTCACCCTCAAGCTGCCCTGAAACGGTCAGGTTGGTGGAGCGGCCGAAAAAGTCCTGACTAAAATCAATCTGCCCCTGTTCGTTTAACGGAGGATTGACTGCAGGCAGGGTTGAAACCCGGAACATTTGCCCGGCGCCTTCAGCATCTGAAGCGGTAATGATGGGCGTATGCAGGTAGTAAAATCCCTTATCGTTAAAATAGTTATGGATGGCGTAGGCCATGGCATGGCGAATGCGAAATACCGCACTGAATGTGGCGGTCCGGAACCGGAGGTGTGCATTTTCGCGTAAAAACTCCAGACTGTGTTTTTTCGGCTGGATGGGATATTTATCCGGATCAGCTTTCCCGTAGATGATAATCTCCGAAACATTCAGTTCGACGGCCTGTCCGCTTCCCATCGAAGCGACCAATTCACCTGTCACGGACAGAGAGGTGCTGGTGGTGATGTCCTTCAGAAAGTTTTCTCCAAACTTCTCAACATCGGCCACAATCTGCAGGTTGTGGATGGTTGAGCCGTCATTCAGGGCAATAAAATTGACATTTTTACTTTCCCGTTTGGTCCTGACCCATCCCTTTACCAATACCTGACGTCCAATTTGCCCGTCGTTCAGTACCTCTTTTATCTTTTCTCGTTTCATCATGTAATAATTTAACTGCAGATGCTGTGTTTTTCTGATATTTTGTCCTAAAAGGAGACTTGCAAAAGTACATTTTTCTGTTTAAAAACATGAAACACGGGACAAAAATCGAACGATCCTTAAATTTTATTTCTAACTGGTAAAAAACTGTGGTTTTTTAAATCTTTGTTTCCGGTTGACAAAAAAAATACTTAACAATAGTAAAGAATAAAATATTTTTTTACTATTACAGATTAATCCTCTAAACATGATTTTTATCTGCTTTTTATGAGAATTGAAGACCGGATATTATACAACGAGATAAGAAACAGGAACCATCAGGTTTTTGATACTTTATTCCGTGAATACTACCCGGGCTTGATCCGATTCGCTGAAGCTTTCGTATTCGACAGAACTGTCAGTGAAGACCTCGTCCAGTCTTTTTTTATTTCACTCTGGGAAAATGCACCGCACATTGATATCCACACGTCATTAAAATTATATTGCTACCAGTCGGTCAAGAATATGTGTTTGAACCGCTTGCGCGATTTAAGAATAAGCGATAAGCGGAATTTGCTTTATCTGGAAGCAGTTTTGCAGCAGCAGGACGAAGGGTTTCTGTTTGATTCAGAAATATTGACAAAGATCAAAGAAAGCATTGAGATGTTGCCTCCCCAAATGGCCGCGATCTTTAAGTTGAAATACCTGGACGGAAAAAAGAACAAAGATATTTCTGAGGAATTGAGCATCTCCGGCAATACGGTTAAAACACAACTTAGCAGGGCGAGGACCAGAATTCGCACAATCCTTGAGAAAAATGCCAGTTTGTATTTTTTTCTCTGATTTCCATTTTTTTTTGTCACCCGGTTTTTTGTTTTGGTGTCTTAATGATATAAGCCCATCTTTCAAACCGCAAAAAAATGTGGAAAAAACGTTTGGAGATCGATTTTGAGACTATCTGGAAAAAAATTTACGGGGTATCCGCCCGAGAGGATGATCAGCGCCTGAAACGCTGGTTGCATTCGGACAGGAAGAACCGTGATTTTTTTGCCAAAGTTGAAGATCATTATACAAAAGAAAGACTTCATTTACCTGTTGATATAGAAGCAGCTCTTCAGAGTGTTAAACGAAGGACACAAAGCAGGCGCTTATTTTGGAAGCGCGCCGCATCTGTTGCAGCCGTTTTGACCGTTGCCCTTTCTGCCGGTTTTTATTTTTTGACACCTGACGAATCAGTCACTGAAGTTGCAAAAATTGCTCCCATTCAGATTGAGCCTGGAAAAAATAAAGCGGTTTTAATCCTGGATAACGGATTAAACTATGAACTGACTCCTGAAAAGGAGATCGCGATCGATCTGGATGGTGTGCAGGTCACCAGTCAGGGGAATCAGGTTCAATACAGAAACAAAAATAAAATTGGCAGCGAACCTGAATACAACACCTTAAAGGTTCCGCTTGGGGGCGAGTTCTTCCTGATCCTCTCAGACAGCACGCAGGTTTGGTTAAACTCCGGAACGACATTGCGCTATCCCGTTCTGTTTTCTGAAGATGAGCGAAAGGTTGAATTGCAGGGTGAAGCTTATTTTCAGGTTAAAAAAGGAGAGGCGCCTTTCCGCGTTGAATCCCACGGTCAGACGGTGGAAGTACTGGGGACGCAGTTTAATCTGTCTTCCTATGATGATAATCAGGCCGTTTTAACGACTCTGGTTGAAGGTAAACTGAAAATATTTCTGACTGATGAGCCGAAGAAGCAGGAAATATTACTGCCCGGACGGCAAAGTTGCTTCTCGCGGGATACCCGTAGCTTGTCGCAGTACGCCGTGAATATAAATGAATTTGTTGCCTGGAAAGACGGCTGGTTTATTTTTAATCAAGCAACCTTAAAATCGATGATGCAGACGCTTTCCCGCTGGTATAATGTTCAGGTAGTTTTCAGGAACGAACAATCCGGATCAATCCGGTTTACCGGTGAGATCAGGCGCTATGATACTCTGAACGAGCTTTTATTTTTCATTGAAAAGACAAATGAAGTAAAGATGGAGATCGATCAGCAGACTGTGATTATCCATTAGGGTAATCGCATGTTGCCTATACAGAAAGACAGCGAACATTTAAATATTTTCAACTAATACAATACTCTATGAACAAAAAGTTTATGCATTTGCTCTTTTCCAGGAGCAGGAGATTCATTTTTATTATGAAAATGATTGTATTTATCCTGCTCATCAACCTTCCGGATGTTTGTGCCAGTGTGTATTCACAGAACACCAGGCTCAGTCTGGAAGTGAAGGATCAAGGAATTACTGAGGTCTTTGCTCAAATTAAGCAACAGAGTGAGTACAAATTCGTGTACCGGTCTGATTTGTTTGATGATCTGCAACCTGTCAGCATCCGGGCAGAAAATGAAACCATTGAAAATATTCTGGAGAAGGTGGTGGTGCCGTATGGCATTCATTATGAAATCCGGGACAAGGTGGTTATTTTCCGGCAGGATATTGAACCGGAAGCAAGCAGAGCAGAAGTGCAGCAGGACCAAAAAACTGTCACAGGCAGGGTGACCGACGGAAGTGGCATGCCTGTTCCGGGCGTTACGGTTCTGTTACGAGGAACGACAAAAGGAACCGTAACTGATGCCGATGGTAAATATACCATTCAGGCAGGCGCAAATGATCGTGTTTTAGTTTTCACATTCGTCGGAATGAAAGATCAGGAGGTCGAGCTGAGAGGCCGTAGCCTTGTTGATGTGGCGATGGAAGAAGAAGTTTCTGAAATTGGCGAAGTTGTTGTTACCACCGGTATGACCAAAATGGATAAGCGTCTTTTTACCGGAGCAACCGACCGGCTGAATTCAGATGAGGTGAAAATCGACGGTCTCTCGGAGATCAGCCGTGCATTGGAAGGTCGTTCTGCCGGCGTTTCCGTCCAGAATGTTTCCGGTACTTTTGGTACGGCTCCAAAGATCAGGGTGAGGGGTGCGACATCTATTTACGGGAGTTCCAAACCGTTATGGGTGGTTGATGGCATTATTATGGAAGATGTCACCGAAGTCAATGCCGATGATCTTTCGTCGGGAGATGCGGTGACCCTGATCAGTTCGGCCATTGCCGGCCTGAATGCGGAGGATATTGAAAGTTTTCAGATCTTGAAGGATGGCTCGGCCACTTCGATCTACGGAGCCAGGGCCATGCCCGGGGTGATCGTTGTGACGACAAAAAAAGGAAAGGCCGGAGAAACACGTATCAGTTATACCGGTGAATATACCACGCGTCTGAAGCCAAACTATGGGGATTTTAATATTATGAATTCCCAGGAGCAAATGGGTGTTTATAAAGAAATGCAGGAAAAAGGCTGGTTGAATTTCGCAGATGTATACCGGGCTGCCGAAAGCGGTGTGTACGGTAAAATGTACCAGTTAATCAATACATATGACCCCGTAACGGGAACATTTGGGTTAATAAACACGCCGGAAGCAAAGAACCAGTACCTTCGCGAAGCGGAAATGAGAAATACGGATTGGTTTGGCCGGTTATTTAATACCAATGTGATGTCAAATCATTCGGTGAGTATTTCTTCGGGTACTGAAAAATCTTCTTCCTATGTTTCTCTGAGTGTATTGAGTGATCCGGGATGGTCAAAACAAAGTTCACTGAGCAGGTATACGGCAAATTTAAATACGACCTACCGGCTTTTTAAAGCGCTATCTCTCAATTTGATTGCCAATGCGTCGTACCGGAAACAAAAAGCTCCGGGGACATTAAGTCAGGACATTGATGTTGTATTTGGTGAAGTGAAACGGGATTTCGACATCAATCCATACAGTTATGCGATGAATACTTCCAGGGCCCTGGATCCGGATGAATTTTATACCAGGAATTATGCTGATTTTAATATCGGGCATGAACTGGAGAATAATTACATGGAGTTGAATGTGATTGATATGAAGTACCAGGGTGAGATGAGGTGGAATATTCTTCCCGAGCTGGAAGTCAGTGCCCTGGGGGCAATCAAGTACCAAACAACCTCACAGGAACATAAGATCAGGGACGAATCGAACCAGGCCCTGGCATACCGGGCGATGCCTGATGCCACGATCCGCGATAAAAATCCGTTTCTGTATACCAATCCGGATGTTCCCTATTCATTACCAATCAGTGTGCTGCCGCAGGGAGGGATTTATCAGCGTACCGATTACCGGATGACAGGCTACGATTTTCGTGCAACAGCCACCTGGAACCGGGTGTTTAATGAAACACATATTACAAACTTCTTCGGAGGAATGGAAGTGAGCTCGGTCGATCGCGGGAAGACCTGGTTCAATGGCTGGGGGCTTCAGTATTCGATGGGGGAAATCCCTTTTTACATCTATGAATTTTTTAAAAAGAGTATCGAAGAAAATACGAGTTATTATTCCATATCGAATACCCGTTCGCGGCATGTCGCCTTTTTTGGCACAGGAACTTACTCTTTCAAAAGAAGATATACCCTGAACGGAACTATTCGCTATGAAGGATCCAATAAACTGGGCAAATCAAAATCAGCCCGGTGGTTGCCTACCTGGAACCTGGCCGGGGCCTGGAATATGCATGAAGAAAACTTCTTTGGTGAATTCGATCCGGTCTTATCCCATTTTACATTGAAAGCTTCATACAGTTTAACGGCCGACAGGGGACCCGCTGATGTGACCAATTCGCTTGTCGTGATCAACAGCTATTCTCCATTCAGGCCATTTTCAAGTATTCAGGAAAGCGGATTACAGATTGTCGATCTGGAAAACAGCGAGCTGACTTACGAAAAGAAACATGAGCTGAATATTGGCGTCGATATGGGATTTCTGGACAACCGGATCAACCTGAGTGCTGACTGGTACAACAGGAAGAATTATGATTTAATTGGCCCGGTCAATACACAGGGGGTGGGCGGTCAAATTGAGAAGCTGGCCAACGTGGCGGATATGGACTCGCACGGAATTGAATTTACCTTGTCGACTAGGAATATTCAGTCAAAGAATTTCTCCTGGAATACCGATTTTATTTTTGCGCACAATAAAAATAAAATTACCAGGCTGGAATCAAATGCGCGGATTATTGACCTGGTCACGGGTTCCGGATTTGCCCGGGAGGGTTATCCGGTAAGGGGTTTGTTTTCTATCCCCTTTAAAGGATTGGATGAGAACGGGATGCCTACATTCCTGGATCAGGATGGTCAGGTTACGCAAACCGACCTTTACTTCCAGGAGCGGGAAAATATTGATTTCCTGAAGTACGAGGGACCGACCGACCCGACAGTCACCGGGAGTCTGGGGAATATATTCCGGTACAGGAACTGGCGATTAAATATTTTTGTGACTTATTCGTTTGGAAATAAGGTTCGTCTGGATCCTATATTCAGAAATTTTTCATCCGATCCTCCAAGGTTTTATTCCGACCTCATCTCAACGCCAAAAGAATTTAAAAATCGTTGGGTTTTGCCTGGAGACGAGGAGATCACCGATATGCCTGTCATTCTGAGCAAACGCCAGTATGAAGCGAATGATGACCTGAGAATTGCTTATAATGCCTATAATTATTCAGATGTTCGTGTTGCAGATGGCGGTTTTGTTCGGATGAAGGAGATTTCCTTGTCATACGATTTTCCCAGGAAAATGATCGAAAAGCTCAATGTGGATGCGTTGTCATTGAAGGTGCAGGGAACGAATTTATTCCTTCTGTATGCCGATTCCAAATTAAACGGACAGGATCCGGAGTTCTTTCGTTCCGGAGGTGTTTCAGCTCCTGTGCCCAAACAGTTTACCATGACTTTAAGACTGGGCTTATAAGCTGATGAACGATCATAAAGACATTGAAAATTAATATCCTATGAAGACATATAAATACCTTTTATTTCAAATTATTTTCGCACTGGCTTTATTGAGTGTTTCCTGCGAGGAATTCCTTGATGAAACACCTGATAACCGTGCCGTGATCGACGCTGAAGAGAAGATTACCCGGCTGCTGGTTTCAGCTTATCCGGAGACTTCATACTGCTACCTGTCAGAATTGTCGTCCGATAATGTCGATGACAACGGAGGCGCATGGACAGCATTCGACCGTTTGCAAACACAGACTTACAACTGGCAGGATGTCACTGAAGTTTCGAACGACAGTCCACAGGATCTGTGGGATGCCTGTTATAAGGCGATTGCCACCGCAAACCAGGCGCTTGCATCGGTTGAAGAACTTGGGCTCAGCGGAAATCTCGACGCGCAAAAGGGAGAGGCACTGATGTGCCGGGCCTTCGGGCATTTTGTGCTGGTAAATGTTTTCAGCAAAGCCTATAGCGAAACCACCGGCAGTTCCGACCTTGGTATTCCCTGGATTGATGCTCCCGAGACGATGGTTTCGCCGAAATATAACCGGACAACAGTAGCCGATGTTTATGAAAAGATCAATGCCGATATTGAAGAGGCGCTTCCTTTGATCAACGATAACGTTTATGAGGTGCCGAAATATCATTTCAATAAAAAGGCAGCCTATGCTTTTGCGGCCCGCTTTAATCTGTATTACCGGAAATATGATCAGGTGATTGAATATGCGACTAAAGTGCTGGGAGCGAATCCGTCATCCGTTCTTCGGGATTGGGAGTATGCCGGAACGTTATCACAAAACGATGACCTGAGAGGAAACGAATTTATCAGCGTAAACAACAGGGCGACCCTGTTGCTTACTTCTGCATATTCTTTTTGGGGGCGGATTCATGGGCCCTATTCGGCTGGCGCGAAATATGCGCATAATGCTACCATCTCGAACCGTGAAACCACGGGTTCAACGGGACCCTGGGGTTCATATACCAACTTTTATTATCGTTATGCCAGCTATTCATCACTTCCCAAAGTGATCATCCGGAAAATAAGCGAATATTTTGAATACACAGACCCGGTCAACGGTATTGGCTTTGCTCATATCATTCATCCGGTTTTCACGACCGATGAAACCTTATTATGTCGTGCGGAAGCATATGCATTTAAAAAGGAATATGACCTGGCAACAGCCGATCTGTCAGCTTTTATGGTTGCGTTTTCGACGTCCGGTGCTTTAAGCCGCGAAGCGGTGAACGATTTCTATTCAGGCATTGCCTATTATACGCCTGCAGAACCTACGGTAAAAAAGGAATTGCAGCCGGACTTTACCGTTGAATCGGGTGAGCAGGAGAATTTCATTCAGTGTATCCTGCACTTGCGCCGTATTTTAACGGTACACGAAGGCTTGCGCTGGTTCGATGTGAAGCGTTATGGAATTAAGATTTACAGAAGAACGGTAGAGAACAATATCATCACGGTAACAGACGAACTCCCGGCAGATGATCCGAGGCGGGCTATTCAGTTGCCTCAGGATGTGATCAATGCGGGGCTGGAGGCAAATCCAAGGTAATTACTTAAATGATGTGTAACATGAAGAGACTTATTTTTTATACAGCGATTTTTGCATTGGCCATATTCTCCTGGTCATGCAACGAAGATGACCTGAACAGCGACAGTATATTTGACACTTCTGAGGTCGAACGCAATGCTTTCGAAAAGTGGCTGCTGCAGAATTATACTTACCCCTATAACATCGATTTCAAATACCGGCTGGAAGACATCGAGTCAGACATGGATTATACCCTGACCCCTGCCGATATGGATAAATCAATAAAACTGGCAAAACTTGTCAAATATTGCTGGCTGGAGGCTTATGACGAAGTGGCGGGTATTGTTTTCACCCGGACCTTTGTTCCAAAAACAGTCCATTTAATCGGGTCGGCTGCCTATAATACAGATGGAACAATGATCCTGGGGACGGCCGAAGGAGGGTTGAAAATCACCTTATACCTGGTTAATTCATTGCAGGTAGACCGGGATTTTCTAAATTACTTTTATTTCAAAACCATGCATCACGAGTTTGCCCATATTCTTCATCAAACAAAAAATTATGATCCTGATTTTGAAACGATATCAGAAGGGAACTATATCGGGAATGACTGGATTTACAGCTCTGATACTGAAGCCCGGCAGGCCGGTTTTGTAACTCCCTATGCTCAGAGTGAACCCAATGAAGATTTTGTTGAAAGCATCGCTGTGTATGTGACAAATTCACCGGAATTCTGGGATGCGCTTCTGGAAGAGGCAGGGGAAGAAGGAGCTGCAATCATCCTGCAGAAGTTTGAGATTGTCCGCAATTACCTGCAGGAGACCTGGAGTATCGATATTGATAAGTTGCGTGAAGTGGTTCAAAGGCGTTCCGGAGAGTTGGATAAGCTGGATTTAGATAATCTTTAATTTGAAATAATATGAAGAGAATAATATACATGCTGATGATCATCTCGGGCATCCTGGCACAATCATGTACAAAGGATGAGGAGGATATTTTTGACCAATCGGCGGCTGAAAGAATGACCGCTGCGCTGGATGAATACAAGACGGTGCTGACCGGAGCGACTAACGGGTGGGTCATGGAATATTACCCGGAAGAGGAGCAGGCGATTGGCGGGTATACGTTTTTATGTTCGTTTAGTGCTTCGGGTGAAGTGAGCGTTGCCTCCGAGATTAACACGGAAAATTATGAAGCTGGCGAGACGAAGCGTTCGCTTTACAAGCTGATCGCGGATGCCGGTCCGGTGCTGAGTTTCGATACGTACAACGAAATATTCCATTATTTCGCTGAACCTTCCGGTTCTGATGTTGACGGCTATGCCGGAGACTACGAGTTTGTATTCACTGAAGTAAGTGCAGATTCGGTGATCATGAAAGGGAAGAAGTACGGGAACCGAATTGTCATGACCCCACTTCCCGAGGGGCAGGACTGGAATGAATACCTTCAGGAAATTGTTGCCATCGATGAACAGGTTGTTTTTGGTACGTTTAAATTGCTTATCAATGATCAGGAGGCGGCTGTCGTTGAAAAAAGTGACAGGACCTTCACGCTGGAATACACCGAAGGAGAAGAAGTGAAGACCATGACAGCCGGTTTTATATATACCGGTACAGGTCTGAAATTCTATGAGCCATTGGAATTCGGAGGTGTCGTGATGAACCGGTTTGAGTGGGATGGCGATCAGAGCACCTTTATCTGCACGGATACGGGTGTGAATGCCCGGATTGAAGTTGATTTGCCGGAAAATTACCGCTATTATGGTGACTACATCGGACAGTGGACTTTTTATTATAATAATTTAAGTAAACCGGTTACTATTACGCAGGAAGTAAGAAATAAAACATACCGGGTAAGCGGGCTTTCGTTTGATTTTCTGTTGACATATGATCCGGCAGCCGGCTCCGTTACGATTTTTGCGCAGGATGTTGGAACCTATAATGGGTATACCGTCAGTCTATGCCCATGGGATCCGGTGGCGGGTTACTTCACCTGGAGTCCGACGGTAGGACTGGTCAGTGAATGGAATGGAGATCCTGAAGATTTTGAAATTATTTTTAAAAACAATGGTGTCTGGGGTACCTATGTTGCTGACGGATTTCTGTTCTGGATGTTCACGTCGAGCGGCGCTTCCGCAGGACGTTACAACGGAGGAGAATCCAGATTCCCGTTCATTACAATGACTAAACAGCAATAACGTTTAAAAATCCGGATGAATGAAGAAACTATTTATTTTAGTCCTGTTTTGTTTTTATCTGGCAGGATGCGACGATGATAACAACGAACCGTTGGAATTCAGTATTGTAAGCTCGGATGTTAATATTCCGGCAGGCGGAGGTGAAGGAACGATCAAAGTTTCAGCTTTTAACGATTTCAGCGCTGTTTCGGATGAAGAATGGTGTATTGTAGCGGTTTCTGCTAATGTGGTGACGGTTTCTGTGCCCTCAAACGGAGAACTTGTTAACCGGACGGCAATGATTACAATCATCAGCGGTGATAAAGAACTAAAAGTGCCCGTCACTCAGGCGGGTGTCGTATTCTCGGTCGAAACTGACAAACTGTTTGTCCCCCGAATTGGAGGAAGTGGCCAGCTTAAGGTGACGACGAATCTTGATTTTAACGTTTCGGTTGAAGACGAATGGGTCACTTATTCGGTCGAAGACGGTGTATTGACATTCACCGCCAAACCGAATACAGAAAACGGGGCAAGACACACATTTGCGACAATCAGCAGCGGCAATTTTGACGCGCAGGTAGAGATTGTTCAGATTTCCTACGGCGATCTGCTGGGAGATTGGAATCTCTCATACCTGGATGACGAAGGGAATCCTTCGACGGCGATAATCAGCCTTACGGAAGACACAGAAGGTTCAACTTATACGATGTCAGGTCTTCCCGCGGGGCTTACTCTCAAATTGTTATATGACAATGGAAAGCTGATTATTGCGAATGGACAGTTTCTGGGGATGTATTCTGTTTACTTCTTGTATCTGTGCGCGTGGAATGGAAGTACGCTGACATGGAGCAGCTCTGTGCAGTACGAAGCGGCTGTCAATCTCAGCGACGGGTGGTCATACTCGTTTGCTGATAATGGGACGTGGACAGAGACAGTAAATGGTTTTCTGATCGCAGCGTTCAGTGCCGATCCTCCGACCAGTGCCGGGTATGTAGGATATCTGTTGGCAATGGATCAATGGGTACTAACGAGATGATTAAAGTCGTTCCGGGTCGCGTCCGGCCCGGAACGGCTTCTCATCTGTACGAGATAGAGACCCATCAGCACAGTGATCATTCTTTAAACATAATAAATGCGTAAATGATGAAAAATTTGCTTGCTTATTACATCGCTATTTTAGTCCCTTTGTTCCTGATTTTGTTGTATTTAGCTGGCCCTCACAATTCGTTAACATTTGTTGTTTTCTTATTCTGCTACGTTCTTTACCGGGGCTTGACGGACGGTAAACGTTTGATCGATAAAGGAGTGGTTCGCGGGCAAGACCGGTGGAAGGTCTATATCCCTTTCTATATTAATCATTTGAAACATTTTAAGGATTTGTATCTAAGAAAATGATATTAAAGTCGTCACGGAAACATGTGGGGCTATATGCAGTTGCATTTGTGATTGCGCTTGTTTTTCTTTTATACGGCTGTTTCTCAGACAGGCACCGGTATATTTATCTGGGGCTGTCTCTTGCGTTCTATATGATTCCGCCTTTTCTCGTCATGTTGGTAAAATTCAAAAAGAGGAAACGGGAACCATGATGATGAAGCCCAACGGGGAAGAGCCCCTGCCGGGTTTTCTTTTAAGAAATGCTGTTGAAAAAAAAGCAAACAAGTGCCAATACTTTTTCGTTTATTTTACCTGTTTTACTTTTAGTATTTTTGCTGTTGTATGAACTTAAAGGAAATACAGGTAATAGCCTTCGATGCGGATGACACCTTATGGGAGAATGAGAATTTTTTCCGGGACGCTGAACATGAGTTTTGCCAGGTGATGGCCGAATTTGTGCCGGTTCATGAAACCATCGAAGCGCTGTATAAGGTTGAACTGCAGAACATGGAGCTGTATGGGTATGGCGTCAAAGCTTTTATGTTATCGCTGGTCGAAACTTCACTGTTAATTTCGCAAGGCAGGGTGAGACCGGAGCAAACCGAAGCGATCATCGCGATTGGCAAGAGGATGTTGCAGAAAGATGTGATTTTGCTCGACAGTGTAGTGGATTTGCTGGATAAGCTTTACGGACGCTTTAAGCTGGTCGTGGCTTCGAAAGGCGATTTGCTTGATCAGGAAAGAAAGCTGAAAAAATCAGGACTGCTGAAATATTTCCATCATATCGAGATCATGACGCACAAGCGGGAGGAGAATTACCGGGAATTATTGAAGCATCTTGATATCGGACCGGAGAAGTTTCTGATGGTGGGTAACTCGCTCCGGTCGGATGTTTTGCCGGTGGTCAGACTGGGAGGCTATGCCGCACATATTCCTTATTATACCACCTGGGAGCATGAGAAGATGGACCCTGGCGAAATTAAAAGCGATCGCTTCTTTGAACTCAAACAGATCCATGATGTGCTGACGCTGTTTGAGTAAAATGGGAAACCGGAAACCGGAAAATGTCAACAAGTTTGCAAGATGGCAAGTTAAAAAGACTCTTACTCCTACTAAGAGCTAATAGCTCAAAGCTAACAGCTTTTTGTTTTTGTGTCTTTTTCTTATCTTTATGGTCATGGAATATCAGGGTAATATCATCAAAATGAGGTCCGAATTGGCTGAACCAATCCGGTATTTTCTTCCGGTAGGAGACCGGGAGGTAGATATGAATGCTTTGCTTGGTCAATATATCCGTTTCCGTTTCGATGGTCAGATCAATTGTATTTGCTGCGGTAAGCGGACGAAGACATCGTTTGCTCAGGGTTTTTGTTTTTCCTGTTATAAAACTTCGCCTGAAGCCAGCGAGACTGTGATGAATCCGGAACTGTCCAGAGCCCAGTTCGGGATCGCGCGCGACATGCAATGGTCGATTGAGAACGATCTGGTCGAACACTATGTGTATCTCGCCGTATCGAGAGAGGTGAAAGTGGGGGTGACACGCGGTCATCAAATCCCGACCCGGTGGATTGATCAGGGAGCGAGTTATGCGATCAGGATGGCCAAAACACCCAATCGTCATATTGCCGGCGTCATTGAATTCTTTCTGAAGAAGTTTTATACGGATAAAACAAACTGGCGGGATATGCTCGAGAACCATGTCAGCGGGCTGGCTGATCTGATTGCCGAAAAGGAAAAAGCAGTCAGCCTGCTTCCCGGGGAATTGCGACAGTATGCCTGTGACGACCATGAAATAGTCAGGTTAAACTATCCGGTACTGCGTTATCCTCAAAAGGTGGAGGGCGTAAATTTTGACAAAGATCCGGTAATTGAAGGAAAGCTGGTGGGAATAAAAGGCCAGTATCTGCTTTTCGACAGCAATCGGGCTGTCAATATCAGAAGGCACAGTGGTTATTACCTGACTGTGACCATCGGCTCCTGAAATTGAACACGACGATGCAACAACGCGAAGAATTTTATTCTCCGGTTTTTTTTTCGTTATTTTAAGGTTCCCAAATGTAGGGTGCTAAATATAAGTGTACTTATGGAAAATACAGATTGGAAAAGCATAGGATTTGGCTACAGCAAAACAAATCTGAATGTCCGCTGTCATTATCAGGATGGGCAGTGGGGGCCGCTCGAAACGAGTGACTCCGAATTTTTGAATCTTCATATGGCTGCCACCTGCCTTCATTATGGACAGGAAGCTTTTGAAGGATTAAAGGCTTTCCGCGGCAAAGACGGAAAGACGCGCATTTTCAGAATGGATGAAAATGCCAAAAGGTTGCAATCGTCATGTGACGGCATTTTAATGCCTCAGCTTCCGGCTGAGATTTTTATGGCTGCTGTTGAGCTTGCCGTAAGCAAAAATCTTGAGTTTGTGCCGCCTTACGGGTCGGGTGCTTCATTATATATCCGCCCGTTGCTGATCGGCACAGGACCACAGATCGGGGTTAAACCAGCGACGGAATATTTATTCCTTGTGTTTGTTATGCCGGTTGGTCCTTACTTTCCCGAAGGATTTAAGCCAACGGACCTGGTCATCCTGCGCAAATATGATCGCGTTGCGCCTCAGGGAACCGGAAGATATAAGATTGGAGGAAATTATGCCGCTAGTCTGCTTGCCGGGAAGAAAGCGAAGGCCGGAGGATTTTCTTCAGTGCTTTACCTGGACTCCAAAGAAAAGAAATATATCGACGAATGCGGACCTGCCAATTTCTTCGCAGTAAAAAACGGCACGTACATTACTCCGCTTTCAGATTCCATCCTGCCTTCCATCACCAATATGAGCCTGATGCAGTTGGCTCATTCGCTCGGAATGAAAGTAGAGAAAAGGCCGGTAACGGTTGATGAACTTCCGACCTTCGAAGAGGTTGGGGCGTGTGGTACTGCGGCGGTGATCTCGCCTGTTAAGCGGATTTATGATGCCGACCTGGGAAAAGAATATCTTTATGGAAAGGAAGCCGGTCCCTGGAGTACGAAACTTTATGATAAACTTTTGGCTATCCAGAACGGCGACGAACCTGATCCTTATGGCTGGACAAAGGTTGTAGAATAAACAGAATATTCATGACCGGATTGGATAAAAAATCAGCTTTAGGCCTTTTAACCAGGGCAGAAAGTTGATTTTTGATTTTTGTGTGAATAACTTCTTCGGAAAATTTGTCTTTTTTAATCAGGAAATTGCAAAAGTAGTCTGTCAGCTCCGGGCTTCTTAAACCGCGTATCTTGTATCTTGATACTTGTGTCTGTTCTTCATGCCATAGCCAGCGTCAAAATGCTGATTTTTGCGTTGCTGCAATTTAAGATCGCCGCAGCGCAGGCTTCCAGGGTGGCCCCGGTTGTCACGACATCATCTACCAGAACAATGTGCTTCCCATCGAATAGCTCAGGTTCGATCACCTCGAACATGTTTTCCATATTTTCCCATCTTTCATAGCGTGACTTGCGGGTTTGAGTACTGGTATTGGCAATTCTCCGTAAATTGTCCTTCATTACAGGTACATGGAGTTGCCTCGAAATACCCAATGCGATGTGATAACTCTGATTAAAACCTCTTTTCCGTTCTTTTTTTGGATGCAGGGGAATGGGACATAGATAGTCAGCATGGATCATTGAGCCGGTTTTAATCAGTTCTGCTGCAAAATGTTCCCCGAAAAACTCACCGATCTCCTTTTGCCCCTTATACTTTAACTGGTGAAGTATTTTCCGGTAGTTACTTCCTTTCCGGAATTCAAAATAAGCACAGGCTTTTTCGACGGGTATCCGCCCGTAAAAAAGTTGCTCCAGCGAAGTCTCGCCCGGCAGCCGAAAATCTGTCCTCGGAAGATGAAGCCGGCACTTTAAACAGATAAACCGTTCCTGTCTGAGGAGCTTTTCTTCACAAATAAGGCACAACCTGGGGAAGAATAATTCGAGAAAATATTCCAGTGACGAATTCATGACCTGAATTATTTGTTAAAAGATACAACTTTTTAGGATGTTTTCTTAATCCATAATTAACATATTAGACTTTTTTTTAACATTTCAATAAAGCAACAGTAATTCAGGGATAATTTCCGGCAGCAATAATCCGTTTATATTTATTCCTGAATAAACTGGTTATTTTTACTTCTCTTTCCCTTTTATCAGGTTCTTCCCTGAAGGTTGCTTTCCCGGCAACCTTTTTTTGTTTTTTTTGAATCCCGTCTCCGTTTTCCGGCGGCCATCCTCCTTGCCCCACGCGCTATACTTCATGCTTCGCGTCCATAAATCTTTCATCGGTTCCGCGCAACGTAAAATTTCCTATATTTGTACTCTTTTTCTAAAACAGGTATAAAAAGGAATCTAATGAATAATAAGTTCCAGGAATACAAACAATTGGATCTTTCCCAGGTTAACAAAGATGTGTTGAGGCGATGGGAAGAAGATGACACCTTTCATCAAAGTATTGCAATAAGAGAGGGAAATCCCACTTTTGTTTTTTACGAAGGCCCGCCATCGGCAAATGGAATGCCTGGCATTCATCATGTGATGGCAAGGACGATCAAAGATATTTTTTGTCGTTACAAGACGATGAAAGGATTCCGGGTTCACCGGAAAGCCGGGTGGGATACGCATGGGTTACCCGTGGAACTGAGCGTTGAAAAATCACTTGGAATTACAAAAGAAGACATTGGTACGAAAATTACCGTCGAAGAATATAATGCTGCCTGCCGCAGAGAGGTGATGAAATATACCAAAGAATGGGAAGAACTGACCCGTCAGATGGGGTATTGGGTGAACATGGACGACCCTTATATCACCTTCGACAACAGGTACATTGAATCGGTATGGTGGTTACTCAGGCAGCTATACGATAAAGGATTGTTGTATAAAGGCTACACGATTCAGCCTTATTCACCTGCAGCCGGTACCGGATTGAGTTCGCATGAGCTGAACCAGCCGGGATGCTACCGTGATGTCAAAGACACCACGGCTGTTGCCCAGTTTGCAGTGGTACGCAATGCGCGGTCGGAGTTTTTGTATGCCGATGCAGACACGGCCCTGTATTTTCTGGCATGGACAACCACACCCTGGACCTTGCCGTCAAACACGGCTCTTTGCGTTGGTCCGAGAATTAAATACGTAAAGGTAAAGACATTCAATCCTTATACAGGCATAGCCGAGACGGTGATCCTGGCTAAGGATTTGTTGCCGGCACATTTCAGCCCGGATCATGCAGGTCTTTCATTCGAAGAATATAAGGCGGGTGACAAGCATATACCTTTCCGGGTGATTGGGGAATACACAGGAGAACAACTGGCAGGAGTCAATTACGAACAGCTCTTAAAATGGGTCGAACCAAAGGGCGATGCGTTCCGTGTCATTACCGGAGATTTCGTAACAACCGAGGACGGAACCGGTATTGTGCATATCGCTCCTACTTTTGGGGCCGACGACGATCGCGTGGCGAGGCAAAATGGTATTGTGCCGCTGTTGATAACCGATAAGGATGGCAAATCACAACCGCTGGTCGATAAGAAAGGACGTTTCTTCCCGATCGAAAACATGGATCCGGCCTTTGTTGCATCGCAGGTCAACACGGCAAGTTATGCTGAATATGCAGGTCGTTATGTGAAAAATGAATATGATGAAACACTCACCGAAAACGATGCTACAGTCGATATCGACATTTCGGTGATGATGAAGAAGGAAAACAAGGCATTCAAAGTCGAAAAGCATGTGCACAGTTATCCGCATTGCTGGCGGACTGATAAACCGGTGCTTTATTACCCGCTCGACAGTTGGTTTATCCGAACCACTGCTGCAAAGGATCAAATGATCAGCCTGAATAACACCGTGAACTGGAAGCCGCAGTCGACCGGTACCGGACGCTTTGGTAACTGGCTGGAAAATCTGGTAGACTGGAATCTGAGCCGCTCCCGTTTCTGGGGAACCCCGCTTCCGATCTGGAGAACCGAGGACGGTTTAAAGGAGAAATGTATCGGTTCTATGGAGGAGCTTGTCCGGGAGGTTGATCGTGCGGTTGCTGCAGGCGTGATGGATAAAAATCCGCTTGGGGGTTTTGAGGCCGGAAATTTCAGTAAAGCCAACTACGATAAGATCGATCTTCATCGTCCTTATGTTGACGATATTGTATTGGTCAGCGACTCCGGCGAAAAAATGTACCGTGAAACGGATCTGATCGATGTGTGGTTCGATTCAGGGGCGATGCCTTATGCGCAACATCATTTTCCCTTCGAAAACAAGGATAAGTATCATCCGGCAGAAGGAAAAAGCGTGTTTCCTGCTGACTTCATCGCTGAAGGAGTGGACCAGACCCGCGGCTGGTTCTTTACCCTGCATGCCATTGCAACCATGGTCAGCGGGTCTGTTGCTTTCAGAAATATTATTTCGAACGGTCTGGTGCTGGACAAGAATGGCAATAAAATGTCGAAGCGCCTTGGAAATGCGGTTGATCCTTTTGAAACGATCGAAACCTATGGGTCCGATCCGTTGCGTTGGTATATGCTTACCAATTCCCAGCCCTGGGATAACCTGAAATTTGATATTGCAGGGGTGGACGAGGTACGCCGCAAATTCTTCGGAACGTTATACAACACCTATAGTTTCTTTGCCCTGTATGCCAATGTGGACGGTTTCCAATACCAGGAGGAGGAAATTCCAGTCAGCAAGCGTCCTGAACTGGACCGGTGGATTATTTCCCTGCTGAATTCACTGGTCAGGGAAGTAGATGAAAGCCTTGGGGCCTACGAGCCTACCCGTGCGGGACGTGCTATCGCTGAGTTTGTTTCTGAGAACCTGAGTAACTGGTTCGTTCGCCTCAGCCGGAAAAGATATTGGGGGGGAGAATATGCACAGGACAAGATTTCAGCCTATCAAACGTTATATACCTGCCTGGTGACGGTAGCCAAACTGATGGCCCCCATCGCACCGTTCTATTCCGACCTGTTATTTACTGATTTGAATAAGATCACGGGAAAGGAATCTGACCGGAGCATTCACCTGGCTGATTTTCCAAAGGCTTCGGAAGAACTGATTGATAAAGACCTGGAACAGCGGATGAGTATCGCGCAGCGGGCGTCATCCATGATCCTTGGATTACGCCGGAAAGAGAAACTAAAAGTGCGTCAGCCGTTGGCAAAGGTCATGGTTCCGGTATTGAATGCAGGTTTTAAGGAGCAATTCGAAGCCGTTGAAAATATTGTTCTTTCGGAGGTGAATGTGAAGAAGGTGGAGTATCTGACCGATACCACCGGGATCATCAAAAAAAGAATAAAGCCTAATTTTAAGACACTTGGGCCTAAATATGGCAAGATCATGAAGCAGATTGCCGGAACGATTGCAACATTCTCACAGCAGGATATTGCTGCACTGGAGAAATCAGGTCGGTATTCTCTGGTCGTCGGCGACGAGAATGTTACATTGACACCGGAAGATGTTGAAATTACGACTGAAGATATTCCAGGCTGGCTGGTGGCAACAGAAGGTGATCTGACCATTGCTCTGGATATTCATATTACGGATGCGCTGAAACAGGAAGGCATCGCCCGGGAGTTCATCAATAAGATCCAGAATATCCGTAAGGAAAGTGATTTTGAGGTGACTGACCGGATCTCATTAAAAATCGTCAGGAATGACTATTATAATGAATCGATTATTAACTTTAAAGAATATATAAGCAGTCAGACGCTTGCCCTGGAGTTGACACTGGTCGGCCAGTTGGAAAACGGGCAGGGAAGTACTGTTGAAATCGATCAAGGCGTGGAAGCGCAGATTCTGGTCAAAAAAATGAATTGACCATGTAAGGGCACAGGTAAAACCGGGTCATTACAATTCAAAATTATTTTATAATTTAGGAACCGAATGAGTGATCATTCAGGTCCGTAATAAAGAATTTAAATTTTAGTGGTTATGGCAGAAAAAACCAGATATTCGGATGCTGAGCTCGATGAATTCAGACAACTGATCCTGTCGAAACTTGAAAAGGCGCAGAAGGATTATGAGTTGTACAAGAATTCGCTTACTCAGAGCGATGGAAATGACACGCAGGATACTTCTCCCACATTCAAAGTGCTGGAAGAGGGTGCAGCAACGCTTTCGAAGGAAGAAGCAGGAAAGCTGGCACAGCGTCAGCAGAAATTTATTCAGCATTTACAGGCTGCTTTAGTTCGTATTGAAAACAAAACATACGGAATTTGTCGGGAGACCGGCAAACTCATTTCGAAAGAACGTTTACGGGCAGTGCCTCATGCAACCTTGAGCATTGACGCGAAAAACAACCAGAAGTAAGGCGAACAATCTATAAAGAGAGATGATTGGAAGAACCACTTCCAATCATTTTTTTATGAATCATCATCATGTCGAAACTTAAAAAGTCTTTTTTAATTGTTTTTTTGGTTCTCTTGGCCGATCAGATTCTTAAGATATGGATTAAGACCCATATGTTCCTGGGCGAAGAATTTTCAGTGATTGGCAACTGGTTCCTTATTCACTTTGTTGAAAATAACGGGATGGCATTCGGATTTGAATTTGCCGGCGAATATGGCAAGATCTTCCTGAGCGTTTTTCGCATCATCGCGGTGAGTGCTATCGGCTGGTACCTGGTAAAACTGGTAAAAAAAGAGAATGTGCCCATGGGGTTCGTCGTTTGTGTTTCGCTGATATTGGCGGGAGCAATCGGCAATATTCTTGACAGTGCCTTCTACGGAATGATCTTCAATGAAAGTTACGGGCAGGTAGCTACTTTATTCCCGGAAGGGGGAGGTTATTCTTCTTTTTTACATGGCAAAGTGGTCGATATGTTCTATTTCCCTTTGTTTTCAGGAAATTATCCACAATGGATACCCGGGATAGGAGGCAATGAGTTTTTGTTTTTCAGTCCCGTGTTCAATATTGCTGATTCGTCGATTACCATTGGGATCCTGAGTATCATTTTGTTTTATTGGAAGTTTTTCAGCCATTTAGACAAAAAAAGCGGGGAAGAGCCGGATGAAGAACCTTCGACTGAGGCCGAATTAAAGGGGGAAATTTGATTTTTTATTTGTGTATTTTCAGACAATATTGTAAACTTGCAGTCCCTGAAAACAAAGCCGGTCTGTTTTAAGCAGATTGCCGGAAAACCGGGAAAGAACCGAAAATATTTTAACAAAAAATATTCAGGGCCCATAGCTCAGTTGGTTAGAGCACCTGACTCATAATCAGGGAGTCACTGGTTCAAGCCCAGTTGGGCCCACATCAATAAACAAGGCACTTTCAGCGATGAAGGTGCTTTGCTGTTTTTAGTCTTAAATCCGGATTTTTCTGCACAAATATCGATAAACCTGAATTTCATGATCGTATTATCCATATCAAACGCGATCAGCTTGTTGTTTATGGGGGTCAGAAAAATGGTCAAAAGTGAAGTCCACCTGAGAACGGCTCTTATTTATTACAGCAAATTCTTCCATATTGAATTTGAGGTTTTTGGTTCCTGCCGCTTTCACAATGATGGCATGAGCTACTTCCCTGCTCATTTTACCCAATTCCTGCCAGGGTTTGCTTTTGTTTTCGATGTATCCGATCTTCACTTCCCTGATGCGCAAATTTAGCAAATACATGTCAATCAGGATACCAATATCCACCCCATAATCCTCACGAAACTGCAACTGAAGCAGAATTTCTCTTTTGGCGGCAATCATTCCACTGAGCGGTTGACTGAACCGCAATAATTCAGGGAAAAATATGGACAGCAAGGGTTTGGCCACGAGTTCAGTTACACGTCCGGCATTTCGGCTGAAGGTGGATTTGACAAAATCGGCTTCTCCTTTTAATAGCGGGTCAGCGAGAAGGCTAATTGAGTCTGCAGGATAAGGATCAATATCTCCATCCAGGAAAACGATGATTTCATTGGCGGCATAAAAAACTCCTTCTTTCATGGAGGTGCCTTTGCCAAGCCGGGTACTTGTGACCACTCTGGCGCCGTTTTGCCTGGCGATTGAAACAGTCCTGTCACGCGACATATCGTCGACAACGATCACTTCACTTACATTTCGTTGTGACCTGGCATAGCGGACCACGGAGGCGATGTGTTCCTCTTCGTTTAGTGCAGGTATGACTACTGAGATCATGACTAATAGATTTTAAGTTATTAACTCGTCTATAGATCAAATTTGAGGATAAAGAATGACGAATTATTTGTCTCTGTAACTGTCGGAACAAATAATGTAACAAGACCTCAGAAAATCGTAATCAAAAGCAAAATGGGATGAATTTAGTCAAGTGTGGACCTTTTGGCAGGAAAGACACTATGCGCTTAAAATTAAAACGGAAGGAACATCATCGAGCCACTCGTTTTTTAATTCGGTCAGCTTTAGCCAACTGCCAAGACTGATCAGCAACAGATCATATTGCTTTAAGGACTCCTGATCAAATCTGTTTGGATCAATGACGACCAAATGGTCTGGCGCATATTGCTCAATCGCGTTAAATGCTTCCTTTACTCCTGCATTTGCCTTCATGCAGCCATTCATATCGACCACCGTGGCCTGAGTCTTTTGGTTGGAAATCAGCATTCTGACATAGTCAGTCAGGAAGCGGTCTTCCCGGTTAAATACAGGGATAAGTACTTTGTCTACCTGCTGAAAGTTATTATCGATCAAAATACCTACGGGGATTTTACTTTTGGCCAAAACCTTCTTGGTAGACTCTGCAAACGGGATTGTTCTGAATAAACCTTCCTTTCCTGAGACTTTGTTCAGGAGCTGATCAGGATTCAGAAAACCTGATGAATAACCTAAGATATTTCCCAGCAAACTCCCTTTGTATATCGAATGTCCGGTGCCAACCAACAGCAAATTATAGTCCCCTTTGTTTGCTATCGCTGTGATATCGTCCTCAATATCCTGGGAAACTTCAAACTGGGTATTTACTGTTTGATTCAACATCCGGGCCTCTGATAAAAGAGGTAAAAAGCTTTCCTTTTCATAGGAGCTGATTTTGTATTTATTAAACAACCCGCTGGGTGTTAAATGGAGTGCCGAGATCGTAGCGTTTACGCGATTGTTTCCGGTAAGAAAATAAGCCAGCCTCAGAAGCGTTTTGCCCATCTCCGGTTTTCCGAATGAAATCAACACCCGGAATTTACTCATTTCCTTCAGTTCCCTGATTCCGGATTTTTCCTTTTTCGTGAATAGTTTGTCGATCAGGTGTAAAGCAGGAGAAGTCATAAATGTAGTTACAAGGGCCATAATCACCAGCATGGCAAATATTTCAGGAGTCATCACTCCCAAATCGTAACCAATATTCAAAGCCACCAGTTCTACCAGTCCACGTGTATTCATTAAAGCTCCGATGGAAAGACTATCCTTCCAGCTCTGCCCGATAAATTTTGCAGCCAGCGCGCTGCCTGCAAATTTACCGGTTACGGCAACAAGGATGACTACACCGCAAATTTTCCATAAATAAGGATCATCCAGCAGTCCTATTTGGGTTCTCAGTCCGGTATAGACAAAGAACAAAGGCAACAGCAGAACCAAAGCAACATCTTCGACTTTCTCAATAAAGATCTGTTTGAATTTTTGGTTATCCGGCATAATTGCACCAGCCATGAAAGCCCCGAAAAGAGCATGTATCCCGATGATTTCCGTAGCATAGGAAGAAAGCACCAGGACCAGAAAAAAAATAGCAACCACCGGTTTGTTCAGGTTCTCCCGCGAAGCATGGAGGTCACCCACCCGTTTTAAAAAGGGCCTGACGAGTTTGAGCATAATCAAAACATAGCCGATTGCCATCAGCATCGTTGGCAGGGAACTCAGAAAAGAACCGGCCTTTACAATGGCAATGACCGCTGCCAGTAACGACCAGGCCGAAATATCGTCTGCGGCTGCACAGGTGATCACAACGGTTCCCATCCGTGTTTTATGGATCCCCCTCTCCTGCACAATTCGCGCCAGTACCGGAAAGGCAGTTATACTCATTGATATTCCCAGAAAAAGTCCAAAAGAGGTGAACGACACTCCCTGAGGCGCAAATGATCCGTAAATAAAATAGGCCAGACCCATTCCAAGGGTAAAGGGGATAATAATGCTGGCATGACTTACAACAACGGCCTCATGCGCCTGGTGGCGGAGTACTTTCAGGTCCAGTTCCATTCCTACGACAAACATGAAAAGGATCAACCCGATCTGGCTCAGAAATTGCAGGTTTCCCAGCGAGTGTTCCGGAAAGAGGAAGCCTGAAAACTCAGGAAAATACATGCCTACAAATGAGGGTCCAAGAACAATACCGGCAGCTATTTCTCCAATCACCGACGGCTGCCCGATTTTCCTGCAAATCCAGCTGAACAAACGGGCTACCAGAATAATTGTAACGATTTGCAAAAGCAAAATAGCCAATGGGTGATTCAGGTTATGCATAAAAGCATCTGTAAACATTTCCCCCTGACTTTTGCCTGTTCCCGCTACCGCCACATTCCTTCCCTGTTCCAGATTGCGGGTTCCAAGCTGTACCATCCAATATATCAGTGCAGAAAATCCTCCAATTACACTAATATAAAAGAATACATTTCTGATCCTTTTTGCCATTTCCGGTATTTTCTTTTAACGATAAAAATGGGAACAATTTTCTTTTTTAGATGGCACATGGTAACGTAACCGGCCAAATTTGTAATGAACCGTTAAAAATATGCAATAACAGAGCTTCTTCAATGCCGGACCCGGGTAAGAAAGTTTTTTCGATAAGGGCTGCCCAGTGTTAACACCATTGGTTTGCCGGATTCCTGTTTCAGATTTGTAGTGATTTCATCATGTGAAAAAAACTGAATGCAACGCATTGCGATCACTTCTTTTTTATTGATCTGGCAAAATTCTCTTTCCGGCAATTGTGCCAATAACTTTTCAAATGATATGTTTTTCAATATAAGCGAACTGCTGTCCTGAAGCAATAACAACTTATCCCTGCTGTCTCCTTCCGAAACAGCGATGTATGCCACCTGGTCAAAAAATATCAGGGTTTTACCTTTATCCGTATTAAGCTGAATAAAATTTGTTGGCGGCTTTTGATGTTCCAGTCGCTCCTTTAGCTTAGCAATGGCTGACTGTAACCGTTCCTTTTTTACAGGTTTCCGGATGTAATCCACGGCATCCAGGTCAAAGGCGTCTGCAGCATATTCTTTATAGGCTGTGGTAAAAATAACCGGTTTACCCTGAAGAAGGTTGGCAACGCCGAGACCATTTATGCCGGGCATCTCGATATCCAGGATACACAGGTCAAATTCCAGTGACGGAAGATCTTTAAGAAGGGATTCCGGGTCACTATAGGCCTTCACAACCTCCAGTTCCGGAATCTGCTCGCACAGCATTTTCAGGTAGGTGAGTCCGGGCAGTTCATCGTCCAGCAGCAAACATTTTATCCTTGTGTTCACGTAGGTTAATTTTTAAAAGTACATGGTAAACATCTTCATCCACATATCGCTCCAGTTTGAAAGAATGATCGTACAGGATCTGTAATCTTTGTTCCAGATTTTGTGTTCCGAGGCCGCCATGTGGTTTGCTAAGAGGTGACTTCCCGGAAATTTTATTGGACACTGATAAGTGAAAGGTATCATTACTAAATCCAATAACGACAGAAATAAATGCGTCAGACTGCCTGATGTCGGCATGCTTAAAGGCGTTCTCGATCAGATCAACCGAGATCAGCGGGGCCAAAAGCTCCTCGTTATACAGGGATTCATTTTCATCTATCTTTGTCTTTACTTTCAGATCAAACAACGGACTTAATTTGATCTTGTTAATCTCGATCAGGTTCAGAGCGAAACGGATTTCTTCTTCCGGAGTCACAAATTTTCGGCGGCTTTCATATAAAATGTAATCGAGTACATTCGCCAGTTTATCCAGTGCATAATAAGTCTGATAAGCATGAGACTGGATTGAATTCAGTACGTTTTTGAACAGGTGCGGATTTAATTTTGCCTCCAGGGTCTCGAGCTGAAGATGATTGACCGTAAGCTCAAGGTCGCGATACCTGGCTTTCAGCGAAATTTCTCTTTTCCGGGATTTTTTCAGTTGAACAGCCAGATATCCGGACACAGCAACCAGAAGAACAGCCAGGCAAAAGACAATGATAAAACTCATGCTCACGTTGGAATCCATACAAGCTGTTTTCTGCAAAAATAGCACCTTTATTGATATGGATCAGAAATTCCCTTCGGCATAATCAGATACATTTTCCGAGCCAAACGGAATACATGGGCGATAGATCACTGCGTCAACGCCTGATCTTAAGCTGTGTATCATCTTATCTTTTGACTTTCCGCAGGATGCAATTACTGGTACCCGGGGACAGGATTCGTGTAGCTGATTAATCATTTTTTTTGTTACAGACTTTCCGGGTATACACACGGCATACGCTCCTGCATCAATTTTTGAGAGGATGTGGTTTAAGCTGGGACTGGCTGCAGAAATAACCGGCAGAGATATTTTTTGACATAATTTTTTTAACATCGGATAAGGGAGCCGGCTTGCCGCAAAGACTCCGGAGGCCCCTGATTCTTCAAGCTTCTCTGCCAGAAATGGATATCCAAATAGAAGAATGAGCCAGAATCGTACCGGAAAGATGAATGGTTGTCCTGTTTTTAGCAGGGTCTCTTTAACTTCTCTTTTCCCCGGAATCAAAAAGAAGTTTGCGATAACGGCGTCAGCATCGGTTGTTTTTATATTGAACCGGCTCCGGGCAAATAAGATGGCATGAATTAACCTGTTTCCTAAAGTGAACCCTCCGGAAAAGGACAGGAACCGGGGTTTCGCCGAGGTACACACAGGTCCGGTCGGCACAGCAAACCATCTATGTAAGGAATCATGGTAAGAAAGTGCGCTTTCGTCCAGGAAAACCTCCTCATGATCATATGTGACAGTATTTTTTTTCATCGTCATTGGTCTCTATGACCAAGTTACAGCCTAAAAAGTCATAATTATTTGCCTTTGAAGCAAGTATCATGAAGAATGTATCAAGTGGACAAAAGATTGTAATATAATCTCATTTCAATGCAGTTTCCGTTTTCGTCGTGACAAAGCACATTACCGGGTTCCTACTTTTTTATTGGGTCCCGGTCTGCTTTTCTTCCTGTCTGCCGATATGGAGTGACGGGTTGATTATTCAGATCACTGCACCTGTTCACGTATTGACTACCGCGCCGGCAATTATGGGCGAGTAACAAACGTGGCTTCAGCTTCATTGAATTCCTTTTCATCCCGTTTTTATTTTATTTTGATTATGCAAAAATGGGAAATTAGAAAGAGGCGAAAATTGAAGTTGAATGGAAGGGATGTGAATTAGTAATAACGCCGTGAAAGCTTGTAATCAAACGGTAAGCCGTATTGGATTCCGTAAACGTCGCCGGTATTTTCTTTCGTCGACAGTGAACTTAAATGTCTTTTGGTTCAGCCATGCTGCAGTGAATTTTGAAAGGGTCGCGACGACTGTCATTACTGTTACAACTTTTATGGTTTCCCAGTCGGAAAAAAATGCCCGGCAGTCGACCAGCATTCCTACACCGATCAAAAAGAAAGGGATAAAAACAGCATTTCCCACAAAATCGATCCGGTTCATCAATGGTGAAGTAGCAGGGATCAGCCTGTTTAATGCCAGGCCTGCGAGAAAGGCTCCGATAATACCCTCGATGCCTGCCGCCTCAGCAAGTACCGCTCCCAAGAATACCATCATTAAAACGAAAGTGTACTAAAAAGAATAATGATCAGTATGACCAGAAATTTCAAGACCGGATTTTCAAGTGGGAACGCAATATTAAAAATACTAAGTAACACCATAGTCTTCCTTTTTCCTAATGTAAAGATAGAAAACAACGGGAGTTTCACAGGATTTAATCCGTTGAAAAATAAGATCAAATTTAATGCTCTGATGAAATAAGGGAACTAATACTTTTGGACGGAATAAAACAAGTCATTAAATTTCTCGGTTGGGTTTGAAAATACGAATAAGAATGTCGCTGAAATGTGCTTTTTGCCCCTTGTCCGCCAGTTCGAATAAGCTTTTCTGTTTCTCCCTGAACTGTCTCGCTGTTACCTGCAAGGTTGCCATATCTTCAAATTTTAAATGTTAACGATTTTGGTTTAATGTTACAAATTTATGTAAACATTTATTGCAGAATTTAAAATAGTCGTTCATTTTAGGCTGCCGAAATACGTCCCCTTTTTTACTTTAAATCTTGTAAATGGAATACAGCCGTTGTGATTGACTAATCGGAATGATAGAAAATTTAAAATGGTTATATTGGAAAGTATGTTCGTTTCATTATCTTTGAGTTTGTAATCGCTTTTTGACGATGAATTCTGGTACGAGCACCATAAGCAGAAAAATAAACCAATATTGTGAAGTGTCCGTCCCCATTTTTTGATCAGGGTTTCTCATCAATACGTTAAACCAGGAACTTTTACCGGCAATCTTCAAATAAATGGCTTAAGCTTCTCATATTTTTGGGATATCCATTTTTATCAACAATTCAGAGTACACGTTTAAGGATATGACTTGGATCAAAGATTTTCAGCATCATATTATTTCGATCGCTGATTCAACAAAACTTATCCCGAGATCGGCACACGGTATTGAAAAATATGCTTTACTTAAAGATCTGTACCGATCGGAATAATGTTCTTAACTTTTGTAGGGTATTTTTTATGTGATTGAAAATTCCCGCGTTTTCCCTATCCCGGAATTATGCTGATGCCGGTGATGCAGATCCGGATCGTGGGGATGCTCGTGCGTGAATGCCTGATGGGTATGGAGATGCGAATGCCCGGTTGAAACAGTAACTTCAGGTTATTATTTTTCCTGAGAATGTAAGGAAGAATGGCGTGATCCTTCACCGGTCGCTCGCTTCGCCTTCGCTGATCGTTGGGTGAGCGTCAGGGATGCTCGTGTGTGATCGCAGGAGAGGTAACTGCATGGACGCCTTTGGTGATTTCTTCAAAGTGCTCGAGGGCCCAGCTAACCATCATCGCAACTGCCGGCATTAATTCCTTTCCGGTTTTTGTCAGTGAATATTCGACACGGGGAGGAATTTCAGGGTACATTTTCCGGTTGATCAATCGGTCTTCTTCCAGACGCTTTAAGGTATTCGACAACATTTTCTGCGAAATATCAGGGATGCCCGCACTTAAATCCTTGTAACGCATAACGCCGTTCCGGTTTAAGGTACTCAGAATTAACAACGACCATTTATCGCTCATCCGGCTTAAAATATTCCGGATGGGGCACGTGGGATGTAAAGGATCTAAATTCAGCATAAACTCCGGTTTTACGAATTCAAACTTAATAAATAATCTCTTTTGGAGAGTAAGATTCCGGTGATTGTATAATTGTTTTGCAGGGAGACTAACTTTTTTCAGCGCATAACGTCTTGTTTTTTAGCAATTCTAACCGGCAGGGCAGGTTACTCACCCCCTTGCATAAACGCAAAAGATGCCCGACATTTGATGAAATAAACTTAAATGCAACAGCATTATGCAAAATTTAATCGTCAGAAATGTCAACACTCTGCAGGGTGAAAAAATTAACCGCGACGGTAATCAGTTCACGGTAAAAAAGATAATTGATGCAGATGAGACCTCAAAATGCCGGGCCAGTTTCGTGGAACTGGAGCCAGAAAATTTCGCCTATGGTTATCATTACCACGAAGCGAATGAAGAGGTATTTTACGTCATCAGCGGAACCGGTGTTGTCAGGACCCTTGATGGTGAAATTCAGGTGAAAGCCGGCGATGTCATTGGATTTCCAACCGGTGAAAAGGGTGCCCATGTCATGAAAAACGACTCGGAAAGTGAAAAGCTGGTTTACATTGATTTTGGAACGACGATCAGTCCGGAGATTGTTCATCTTCCCGATTTCAATAAAATTATGGTGATTGGGAACGAAGTAAACGGGATTTACGACAAGTAAACGGATTTGGAGGGACTTGTCCCCGGCAGATGGAAGCGTTTGCAGTCTTATTGTCATAAAAGCAATTTCATCATTGCCGGGATTATTCTTTTGGAGGTTCCGGGAATAATGAAAAGCCCAATGTGCGGCAGATGAGCAGGATGATTTTGGATACGGGCGTTTACCTGAACGGGCAGACGGAGAAATACACTAAAATAAGTCCGCCCGAACATCTGCGGAAATATGTCCGTTATTTCTGGACACTGGAAGGGGATGTTGCCGGTGGGGCGTCAAAGATCATCAGTCCGCTGGCTGACGGCTGTCCCGGAATTATGCTCCAGAAATCGGAACAGGGAATTTATTTTGATTCGACAAAAAAACAACTTCCGCCGGTTTTCCTTTACGGGCAAACCGGAAGTCCTGGATGGACGGAACGCGGGCGTGGCCGATGGCGTGTAACAGACGCCGGGCCGCAAACCGGTTGATTTTAAGGAATATGTTTCCCAGACTGAGGCCGCAGGAACCTGGAACAGTAAAAGCTGATCCGCGGAAACGCCCGTAATTCTCCGTCCTGCTGAATTACCGGTAACCCTTTTTATTTTAACTTTGAGGCCAATCAGGATAACCCAACATGTTCAAAAACGAAAAGATTAACAAAAATTAAGCTTAACGGCGGTTTCATATAACGCACGAGAGTTTAATTTTACGTTTTTTAAAATCACTGTAATGACTGGTGGCATTTCAACTTTTTCAAAAGCGGGCAACCAATATAAAAGCAGACTGAAAAAAACGATATGAAGATTAGCGTACCGGAGAAAATTATAATCCTTTTAGTATTATTTTTTTTGTCTGATATTGGTTTTGCGGAAGAACGGGCATATGGCAGCGGATCAGCAAACATGGCGGATCGCCTTCCCTGTTTGCCTGAAGCCGGGAAAGTAATACCGGAGAATGTTTCGCCCGGGCCGGACTCCTCTCTGATATCACCCCGTCTTTTTCACCGGGTTGGCGCAGAAACCCGATGGGACTATGTTTTCCCCACAAATCCCTTCCTTCGGGGAGATAACTATTGGGGAGAGCCGATTTCGGGCGCGATGTCAGCTCACCTGAAGTATTCGTTTCAATTTCATCCCTACAGCAATGCCGGCCGGATTTACCGGGAGGCATATCAGGGAATTGGACTGGCTGGTTATACTTTTGGAGAGAAAGAACAATTGGGAAACCCAATCGCAATTTACCTGTTCCAGGGAGCCCGAATAAGCCGGTTCAACCGTCGCCTGTCATTGAATTATGAATGGAACTTCGGGCTATCGTTCGGCTGGAAGCCCTATGATTACGAAAAGAACCCCTATAACGTCATGATCGGGTCCAGTATAAACGCTTATCTCAATACGGATTTGTATCTGAATTGGATGATTTCGCATCAATTCGATCTGACAGGGGGACTAACTTTGTCTCATTTTTCGGATGGGAACACGAAATTTCCGAACGCGGGGCTGAATACGACCGGCATTAATGTCGGGCTGGTTTATAATTTTGACAGGAGAAACTATTTTCGTTCAAATCCTGTATTTCAGTCACGTATCCCTGAATTTCCCCGTCACATCAGTTACGATTTGGTGTTTTTTGGTTCCTGGCGCCGGAAAGGCGTCGTCTTTGGAGAAGAGCAGGTCGCTTCGCCGGATGCTTATACCGTGCTGGGATTTAATTTTGCGCCGATGTACAATTTCGGATACAAGTTTCGTGCGGGCGTATCACTTGATGGTGTTTATGACGGCAGCGCCAATGTTTATACCGAGGATTACATTTCAGGCACTGAACAGGAGTTTTTCAAACCTTCACTCAGCAAGCAGTTGGCCTTGGGGATTTCCGGACGGACAGAATATGTGATGCCCTATTTTACAGTCGGCCTGGGTATGGGGGTCAATGTGCTGCACGGAGGAGGTGACCTCAAAGCTTTTTATCAGATGGTGGCGCTTAAAATTGAAGTCACCCGAAGTTCATTTCTCCATATCGGATATAACCTCAAAGATTTTCACGACCCTAATTTCCTGATGCTGGGCTTCGGCTTTCGTTTCAACAACAAATACCCTGCTTTTCATCGCCGCTTATAATTTCGTTATCGGTACCGGAAGTCTGGACCTTGGCAGACAGGTGCTTTACTCTGACGGCCTCAGTTCCCCAAGCAGAACCAGGCTGTTCCCGTATACAGTATAGCTGTTGCCGGCAACCTCCTGTTTTTCATGGCTCGAAAAGCTGTCGAAAAGAAGCTTCCAACGGCATTGTTCAGTAATTCGGGGAAGGGTGAACGGTACGGATTCCCAGTGACTGTTGACCAGGATCAGCAGCCGGTCGTCACGGATGATTTCACCATGCTGATTGATTTCATGCATCACCTGCCCGTCCAGCAGCATTCCCATTGAACGGATATAGCCCGTTTGCCACTCCGCGTCGGTGAGGTCAGTTCCGTTGGCGTTTAGCCAGCGAATGTCTTTCACTTCTTCACCGTGGATTTCCCGCCCCTTGAAATACCGGCGGCGGTGCATGATCGGGTGTTTTTTCCGCAGTCCGATCAGATAGCACACCGTTTCAAAAAGCTGCTGCTGCCGTTCGTTCCAGTCCCAGTGCATCCAGGTGATCTCGTTATCCTGGCAATAGGCATTGTTGTTGCCACGCTGGGTTCTGCCATACTCATCCCCGTGACTGATCATCGGCACACCCTGGCTGAAAAAAAGCGTGGCCAGGAAATTCCGTTTCTGACGCTCGCGCAGTTCAATGATCGCCGGATCGTCGGTTTCTCCTTCTGCGCCATGGTTCCGGCTATGATTGTTATTGTCTCCGTCCGTGTTGTTTTCCTGATTTGCTTCGTTGTGTTTGTCATTATAGCTGACCAGATCGTTCAGCGTGAAACCGTCGTGAGCCGTGATGAAGTTAATGCTGGCATAAGGCTGCCGCCCGTTGTCCTGATAAAGGTCACTGCTGCCACTGAACCGGTATGCCAGTTCGGAAAGCTGACTGTCGTCGCCTTTCCAGAAGCGCCTGACACTATCCCTGTATTTTCCGTTCCATTCAGCCCACAACACCGGGAAATTGCCCACCTGGTAACCTCCCGTCCCGATATCCCAGGGTTCGGCGATCAGCTTTCGCTGGGAAATGACAGGGTCCTGATGGATGGTATCCAGAAAGGTTGAAAGTTTTCCGACATCAAAAAGGCCACGGGCCAGAGCAGAGGCCAGATCGAAGCGGAATCCGTCGACATGCATTTCGAGCGCCCAGTAGCGTAAGCTGTCCATGACCAGTTGCAGACTACGGGCATTTAGCATGTTCAACGTGTTGCCGGTGCCGGTATAATCCATATAATACTGACGGTTCCCTTCCACGAGGCGATAGTAGCTCTCATTGTCAATCCCCCTGAAACTCAGCGTGGGACCCAGATGATTGCCTTCGCCGGTATGGTTGTAGACCACATCCAGGATGACTTCAATACCGGCCTTGTGAAATTCCTTAACCATTTCCTTAAACTCAAAAACCTGCTGGCCTGCAATTCCCGAAGCCGAGTAATCGGAATGAGGGGCAAAAAAACCAATTGAATTATAGCCCCAATAATTGGATAATCCTTTGTCAATTAAAAACTTATTGTGAACGAAATGATGAACGGGCATTAACTCTACGGCAGTAATGCCCAGCTTCTTGAAATAGCTGATCACCGGGGGAGAACAGAGCCCTTTATAGGTTCCCCTCAGTTCTTCCGGCACCTCGGGGTGAAGGGCCGTAAAACCTTTTACATGCAGTTCATAGATGATCGTATCGTGCATCGGCGTTCCGGGCCCTTCTACTCCTTCCCAGTCAAACGATTGATCAGTCACAACCGACTTGGTGATAAAAGGCGCACTGTCAGTATTATCTTTTCCAAGGTGACTGCCCGGCGCCGGACTCATGAGGGGATAGCCAAACATACTTTCATGGATGATGGTTTTGCCCGCAATTGCCCGCGAATACGGATCGATCAACAATTTGGCAGGATTGAACCGCTGGCCGTTTTCCGGGTTCCAGGGACCGTCAACCCGGTATCCATATAACTGGCCCGGGCCCACGCCCGGAAGGTAGATATGCCACACATAGTCAGTTACTTCGCTGATGTTGAGTGTGCTAAATTCCTCTTCGTTACCCGCATTAAAAAGACACAGCATAACCTGAGTGGCATTTTCGCTGAAAAGCGCGAAATTCGTTCCTTCACCATCCCAGGTCGCTCCAAGCGGATAAGGATAGCCCGGCCAGACCGGCCCCATATATTTTTCCATATCATGATTTTGAATAGACGTATTATTTAAAACCATGCCAGTTCTCTTGTGGAATACCCTGCCGACAAACGAATGCCAGGCAGATAACAACAAATTGTTGAAAGTCAGTATCCTGCCATCTGCCCTTAGGGGTGTCCGGGTGCTGTCGGTCAGGAAAAGGAATCCCCGGATGGGGTGAAATTTCCGCAGGTGTTGTTGATTTAATTGCATTTTTCCCGGGAAATGCAGGTCTGGCTGAATCGGCCAATCCTTTTATAATTAACAATTTAAAACGAAAGAAACCGTCCTTTTGCAACTTAAGGAACGAAGTTTGGTCTCTGCTTGTCAAACTTGATCAGGTATGGTATTAAATTATGCGTTAGGGGCGAATCTTCAAAAGGAGCATGGTTGCGTATTTTCTGTCTGGGCTCCGTTTGCAGAACGTGTAGAAGTTGAAATCGTCACCCAAAACAACCGGAGAATTGAAGCAACAAAAATAATTTACGGATACTGGAAGGCTGAAGATAGTCGGGTTGAGGCAGGCGACCGGTACGTTTACGTTCTGAACGGTAAGCTAAGCTTACCTGACCCTGCCTCACGGTATCAGCCCGAAGGGGTGCATGGACCAAGTGAAATTATCGATTCCGGAAATTTTAATTGGACCGATGACGGCTGGCAAAGTATACCACCGGAGAAGATGATCCAGTATGAATTACATACGGGAACTTTTTCACCCTCCGAAGACTTCAGGGGGATCTCGGAGAAGCTTTCCTATCTGAAGGAATTGGGGATTAATGTCATTGAGTTGATGCCGGTTGCCCAGTTTCCGGGGCACCGGAACTGGGGATATGACGGTGTCTTTCCTTTTGCCGTTCAGAACAGTTACGGAGGTCCTTCAGAGCTTGCCCGGCTTGTTGATACCTGCCACCGCAATGGGATAGCTGTGATCCTGGATGTGGTTTATAATCACCTGGGACCTGAAGGCAACTATTTCGAAAGCTATGGCCCTTATTTTTCCGACCGGTATAAAACGCCATGGGGAAAGGCTGTTAACGTGGATGATCAGTATGCCGACGGAATGATCAATTTTATTCTTCAAAACGTCAGATACTGGTTGAAGGATCTTCATCTCGACGGACTGCGGCTGGATGCGGTGCATGCCATCTATGATTTCAGCGCTGACCATATTATGAAGCAAATCAGCAGCGAGGTTCGGAAGTTATCGGGCGTAACGGGGCGCAATTACTTCCTGATCGCTGAAAGTAACCTGAATGATGTCCGTTATCTTCATCCGGTTGAAAAAGGAGGTTACGGTCTCGATGCCCAGTGGAACGACGATTTTCATCATGCCTTACATAGTTGCATTACCGGCGAACAAGGCAGTTACTATGCCGATTATGGTTCGGTGGAGGACCTGGCAAAAGCCATCAAGAATACTTTTGTGCTCGATGGTGTGTATTCCATATTCAGGAAACGCACCTTTGGCAGCCATGCTGCTGATCTGCATGGTAAACAGTTCATTATTTTCATCCAAAACCATGACCATACCGGTAACCGGAAGAATGGAGAAAGGCTGGGGCATCTGGTCTCTGCCGGGATGCAAAAAGCGGCCTGCGCGATCCTTTTTTTTACGCCCAATGTCCCCATGCTCTTTATGGGTGAGGAATTTAATGCCCGGACGCCTTTTCTGTATTTTGTCAATCATCACGACGGGCAACTGAATCGGTTGGTAAGGGAAGGGCGTCAGAAGGAATTTGAAGATCTGCATGCGGCCGGTCGGGAGCCCGCCCCGTTTCCGGATGCCGAAGATACCTTCAACCGGTCGAAGCTGAACTGGGCTGAGCTGGACGATCCGGATCAGCGTGACATGCTTGATTTCTACAAAAGGCTCATTTCACTCAGAAAATCGCATCCCGCACTGATTTCGACCGACCGCCGGAATTGTTCTGTCCAGGCCGGGGGAAATAATAAGACACTGATCATCCGGCGCTGGAAGGAACAATATCAGCTTTTTGTTTTTATCAATTTGAATGATAAACCTGTCCACCTGGAATATCTGCATGAAAGCCCCGGGCGGCTATACCTCTTGCTCCATTCGGGTCCGGACATCACGAATGCCCGAACGGAATTCCGTCAGTCGATTGAAGGAAAACTCAGGCTGACAATGGCAAAAGAGACTTTACTGGTTTACAGTTCCTGGCCTGGCCCGACTGTAATGGTATAAAATGACAAACTATTATTATGACAATTCCGCAATCAACCTATCGGATCCAGTTTTCATCCGGGTTTACGCTTAGTGAGTTCAATAGCCGGTTTCTCTACCTTCACCGCCTGGGAATCAGCACGGTCTATGCCTCCCCGCTGTTTCGGTCGGTCAGGGGAAGCTCCCATGGTTATGACGGGCTTGATCCGCACACGATCAATGAAGAAATAGGAACACTGGAACAACTCAGGGAAATCTCAGCCCGTGTAAGCGGGCTGGGGATGGGATGGCTTCAGGATATTGTTCCCAACCACATGGCCTATACCACTGAAAATTCGTGGATTTTTAATCTTTTTGAGTGGGGAGAGGATTCACCCTATTACTCTTATTTTGACATTGACTGGAATCATCCCGATGCTGATCTCAAAGGGAAGGTGATGCTGCCGGTGCTTGGCAAAAATCCGGAGCAGCTCATCCGGACGGATGAAATTTCGCTGGATTTTAAAGAAGGCGGGTTTTATTTTACTTACTTTAATCATTCATTTCCGCTTAGCGTAAGAACTTATCCGGATCTGTTGAGCGGTAATGCCCGGAAGCAGCCTGAAAAGCTGGTTTCATTCCTGAATCTGCTCTTCCGGATTATCCATGAAAAGCGGGTCGCTTCCTGGCCTGCCTGCAAGGTACAACTGAATGTGTCCTGTCAGCACGATCGGCTGGTCCGTCAGTATATTGATTCGGTCCTTCTTCATTTTAACCGGAATCCCGAACGGAAGAGGGACCTGCTTCAGAAGCAGTATTACCGGCTGAGTCACTGGATGGAGACCGGTGAAAGGTTAAACTACCGGCGGTTTTTTACAATCAATGATTTGATTTGCCTGAGGATGGAAGATCCGGTTGTTTTTAAAGATTACCATTCGGAAATCAAAAAGCTGACACGAGAAGGTGTTTTTCAGGGACTGCGAATCGATCATGCCGACGGTTTGTTTTCTCCGCGGGCATACCTTAATCAGTTGAGGCAATTGGTGGGGCATGACTGCTACATCATTACTGAAAAAATACTGGAGGCCGAAGAGAAATTACCTTGCTCCTGGTCGGTTGAGGGCACATCGGGATACGATTTTCTTTCGCTGGTGAACAACCTGCTGACCAACGAACGGAACGAAGAGGAATTCGAAAGGATTTACCGGATCTTCGAACCTGAGGAAACAGACTTTGACGAGCTGGTCTACCAGAAAAAGAAGTTCATTTTGCTTGAGCGGATGCATGGTGATCTTAACAATCTCACCCATTTGTTTTTTAAGTTGTCACTGGCGCTTCAACCTGTTACCCCGGATCAGATCGAAGCCGTTTTAACGGAATTTCTTGTGCTTTGCCCGGTCTACAAAATTTATCCCGAAGCCTTTCCGGTAAAGGACAGGCACGGGCTGTTACTGGAAACCATTTTTGAAGGAATGCGGCTCCGGATCCCTGAGCAAGAGTCCGTGATCCGTTTCCTGCAGGATCTTTTTTACTTAAAAGTGCAGGGTGCAGCGGAAAAGAAAGCGAAAATTGAATTTTTCTTTCGTCGCTGCATGCAATTTACGGGACCGGTGATGGCCAAAGGAGTGGAAGACACCAGCTATTATACCTACGCCCGTTTTATTGCGCATAATGAAGTGGGCGACTCTCCCCGGCATTTTGGAATAACCGCTTCTGCATTTCACGACAGGATCAGGGAGCGATTCATGTATTATCCTGATACGATGAATGCCACATCCACCCATGACACAAAAAGGGGAGAGGATGCCCGCGCACGCTTGCTGGTGCTCGCCGATATCCCACAACGGTGGCGGGAGGTTGTTCAGGAATGGAAAGCGATCAACCAGAAAAAGAAGAACACGGTAAACGCGCAACCTGTCCCGGTTCCGAACGATGAATATTTCATTTATCAGTCGCTCATTGGGGCTTTTCCCCTGGATCGGGAAGAAGAGGCAAGTTTTCAGGGACGGTTCAGCACCTTCATTGTCAAAGCACTTCGTGAAGCCAAGGAAAACTCTGCCTGGGTATCGCCCAATGAGGAGTATGAGCAGGGCACACTTACATTTATCGCACGACTACTTGATCCTGAACTGGATTTTTATCACCGTTTCAGCGCGTTTTTGAATGGTATCACTGGCTTTGGAATGATTAACTCCCTGGTTCAGCTTATTCTGAAACATACCTGTCCCGGAGTTCCGGATACTTATCAGGGCTGCGAACTATGGGATTTTAGTATGGTCGATCCCGATAACCGTAGGCCGGTTGATTATGACAAGCGCGAACAGTGGCTGACGGAAATTCAGGATAACAGGCAATCCCGTGCCGTTCTTTTTGAAGAGTTTATCAGTGATTGGCAGTCCGGCAAGATCAAACTTGCAGTCACGGCCTGGTTGTTGGAAGAACGAAACCGCTATCCCCATCTGTTCCGTGACGGAGATTACATCCCTCTTGAGGTGACCGGAACATACAAAGAGCACATTCTCTCTTTTTTAAGGCAACACGAGGAAGGAAGTTACCTGATTGCAGTACCCTTGTATCTTGCTTCGGTAGTCGGGGACTATCGGAGCCTGCCCTCATTCGATTGGCTCGATACCACAATCTCCCTGCCTTCGGGCGGGATCTGTGAATGGTGTCATCTTTTTTCCGGGAAAACGATAAGTTCTGCCGGAAAAATCCTGATCCGGACAATTTTTGAAAAAAGTATGCCGTTTGGGGTTCTTAAACAAGAGACTTCTGCTGGTCTGCCGCAGGGCCCCGGTGAATGAGAAGGCAACGTTTTTATCACGGCTCAGGTAATGAATGAAATAGCGATGCCCGCTCTGTTTATCCCTGTTCTTTGCTTGGGGATCGTTATTTTATGCTTACTTTTGTTCGCCAATCAGACCTGAATGATTTCTTTGCCAAATAAGGACTTTGATTCCGACAGTTATTTTCTTCTGGAAAAGTTGAAGGAAGGAGACCGGAAGATCTTTACCCGGCTTTTTGAATATTATTATTCAAGCCTTGTTATTTATGCCGACCGTTATATGCATGACCAAAAGGCTGCCGAAGACATCGTCCAGTCTGTTTTTGTGAAGATGTGGGAAAACAGGCTTGAAATCAAGGCAGTTTCAATTCGTTTTCACCTGGTCAGTTCCGTAAAGAACAGGTGCATCGATTTAATCCGTAAAGAGGGGACACAGGGAAAGTACATTCGGCGGCAGATGAACCAGCCCGACCATCAGGAAAGTGAATTTTGGGCGGAGAGTGAGCTCAGGGAAATGATCGAAACAGCAATTGCCAGATTACCTCCCCGCTGTCGCGAAATTTTTATTCTGAGCAGGTTCGAAGGCTTAAAATCAAAAGAGATCGCGTTGCGGCTTAATTTGTCACAGCGGACTGTTGAGACCCATATAACCAACGCATTAAAGGTTCTTCGAAATGATCTGAAGGACTATCTTTTTCAATTAATTTTCCTGCTGTAAAAGACTTTTATAAAATCGTACGCGCCTGTGTGTTATGAGTAAAATGCATCTTCCGGATGTGCTGATTCCACCCATCCGTTCCATTTTTTGTTTTTCTTTCTACGTGTAAACAGCGGTTTACACGTATATGTGAATATAAGCAGAAAAAATGGACGATCTGAACCTGAAATATCATTTGCTTATCCTGAAAAAATTTGAGGGAGAATTATCCCCGCGGGAAAAAGCGGAATTGGATTCCTGGTTGCGGGAACCAGAGAACATGATCTTTTATGAAGAACAGGAGAAACTGTGGCAATCAACGGATGATTACCGCAGGATGAGAACAATCAATAAAAAAGAAGCTCTCAGAAGGGTCGAAAATCATCTGTTTAAGAAAACTCTGTGGAGTTTGATAAAGAAAGCGGAACGGATCGCTGCCATCCTGTTCGTTCCGGTCCTGTTGACCGGCATCTGGCTGTTCAGTAATCCGTTCCCCATTTTCAAAAAGCAGGTTTCATACCATACGGTTCAGGTCCCGCTTGGGATGACGTCTTCCATAATCCTTCCGGATGGGACGAAGGTTGCACTGAACGCCGGGAGTACATTGAGATATCCGGTCACTTTTGATCAAAAAACCCGCGACGTTCAATTATCGGGTGAAGCTTATTTTGAAGTTAAGAAGATCAGGCGTCAGCCATTTATCGTATCGACTTCCGATATCGCGATCCAGGTCACCGGAACGTCCTTTAACTGCAGCGCCTACCCGGAAGATAAGCGGATTGAAACTGCATTGGTGGAGGGTGAGATCCGCATTTCCGGCTTGAATGGCGGTGAACAGGGCTTGTCAGTAAAGCCCGGAGAGCTTGCCGTTTTTTCCAGGTCAGGAAATACGATTAAAAAATTCAGCGCTGATCTCGATAAATATATTTCCTGGAAGTCAGGAAAACTGATCTTCAGGGATGATTCAATGACTACCGTTCTGGCGAAACTGGGAAGATGGTATAATGTTGAATTCCAGGTAGTCGATGAGGAAATGCTGGGATATGAATATTCGGCAACTTTTTCGGGTGAAAGCCTTGATCAGGTATTGAAAATGCTGTCTCTTTCCGCCCCGATTTATTGTGAAATGGTACCCAGAAAAATCTTAAACGACAACAGCTATGAGAAACAAATAATCAGATTACATAAACAATAACCCAGGCACATAAAAAAGGAAAAGGAATGATTGCGGCATCCCTTTTCCTGTAAATAAGTATTCGTCGTTATCAAACACTTAGTAAACCAAAAGTATGAAAAAAAAGTCGGTTTTAAAACAAGTGCAGGGCCATTTATCCCCGCATTCTAAAATTTTAAGAGTTATGCGACTCACATTGTTTTTTCTTTTTGTCTCCCTTGTTCAGGTATTTGCTGTCAATACCTATTCTCAGTCAACCAGGCTCAGTTTGAACCTGAAAAACACAACCATTAAAAATGCGTTGTTCGACATCGAGAACAAGAGTGAATTCTACTTTCTTTTTAACAGCAAGCTGGTCGATGTGGACAGGAAAGTCAACATTGAGGTGAGTAACGAACAAATCCTGCCGATTTTAAACAAATTATTTGAAGGTCAGGATGTGGAATTCACAGTGATGAACAGGCAGATTGTGATACAGCCATCTTCAAACGGGATAAAGGGGACCGTGCAACAGCAGAGAACGATAAAGGGAACGGTTAAGGATGCCTCCGGAAATGCTCTTCCGGGAGTGACTATTGCTGTTAAAGGTACCTCGCAGGGGGTAATTTCTGATATTGACGGAAATTTCTCCTTGAGCCAGGTCTCAGGGAATTCTGTCCTGATTTTTTCGTTCGTTGGAATGAAGAAACAGGAAGTCACAGTTGGAAATCAACAGATCGTTCATGTTGTGCTGGAAGAAGAAGCGATAGGAGTTCAGGAAGTGGTGGTCACTGCTTTAGGGATTGCCCGGGAAAAGAAGGGCCTGGGGTATGCCGTGCAGGAAATAAAAGGCGATGAACTGAATGTGGCCCGTGAAACCAATTTTGTCAATTCTCTTGCCGGGAAAGTGGCAGGTGTGAATATCGTATCGGGCTCCGCTGTTGGTTCTTCTTCACGAATTACCATGCGGGGCGAATCGTCCCTGTCGTTGCAGGCGAACCAGCCCCTATTCGTGATCGATGGTGTTCCGGTTGGAAACGACGGGACAACCAATACCACCAGCGCAGACTATGGAAATAGTTCAGCGGAAGTAAACCCATCCGATATTGAATCAATGACTGTGCTCAAAGGGCCGGCGGCCTCGGCTTTATACGGTTCGAGGGCTGCAAACGGCGTGATTGTGATTGTGACTAAATCGGGCAAGCAGGGAAAAGGGATCGGTGTAACGGTTAATTCCGGGACTACTTTTGAAACGCTTTTGCGGTTGCCTAAATTTCAGAATAAATTCGGACAAGGAAATAACGGCAAGTACGAAGGTTCAAACTTCGGGGCAAGCTGGTCGGCTTATCCGGATGGTACCTGGGACGATTACGATGAGAGCTGGGGCCCCCGAATGGATGTGGGTACTCTTGAAAAACAATATTTTTCACCTACTACCGGCGGAATGAGGGGAGGCGATGTGGCCAACCCCGGACGCGGGGAGGTAATTGCCACGCCATGGATTTCCCGCCCCAATAACATCAGGGACTTTTTTGAAACAGGACATACTTTCTATAACAATGTTTCGCTCACTGGTGCCAACGATAAGGGAGATTTCAGGATATCCTACACGAATCTGGATGAAAAAGGAGTGGTCCCCAATAATAATCTGACGAGGAGTACCATCTCATTCAAAGGATCTTATAACCTGTCGGAACGGTTTAAAGCGAATGTTTCGGCAAACTACATTAAATCGACCAGTCCAAACCGGCCAGATAACGGATACGGGCGCAATACGTTTATGTACTTTACAACCTGGTTCCCCCGGAGTGGCGACATGAATGCCCTGAAAGATTACTGGCAGACCGGTCTTAAAGGGATTAAACAGTTTCAGTACAATTACGGGGAAAATCATAATAATCCGTTCTTTTTACAGTACGAAAACACTAAAGGACAGGATAAGGACCACCTGTTTGGCAATATTACGTTAAATTATGATCTTACAGATAAACTGAGCGTCATGGGAAGAGCCGGTACTGATTTATACAATGACTTTCGTCCCATGAAATGGCCTGTCAGTATGGTCGGAATCGAGGATGGATCATATAAGGAAGAATATATTTACTACCAGGAGCAGAATTTTGATTTTTTGCTGACCTGGAAAGATCATATCGGATCGGATTTTAATTACAGGTTATCGGTTGGCGGGAACCGGATGGATCGAAAAAACAGGTACAGATCGGTGGTTGCACCTACTCTGTTGATCCCAGGGTTGTATACGATCTCGAACAGCGCCTCTGCCGTGCAGGTTTCTTCCAATACTTCAGAAAAGCGGATCAACAGTTTGTATGCGTTTACACAGTTCGACTATAAAAGCATGCTTTACCTGGATATGACCTTCCGGAATGACTGGTCCAGCACCTTACCTTCCGGGAATAATTCCTATTTCTATCCATCCGTTTCGTTCAGTGCACTAATGGATCAGGTCTTCAAACTTCCCGGCTGGGTTACACAAGCCAAGATCAGGGCAGGGGTAGCCGGGGTAGGAAACGATACCAATCCGTACTCACTGAAAAGTACTTATGGTTTTGTCACACCTACCTGGGGTGATGAGTTTGCGCTCGCGACCGGCAGCGGATTACCGAATGCCGCTTTGAAACCGGAGAAGGTTTCCACCTATGAAGTGGGAGCAGACATCCGGCTGTTTGACGATCGTCTCAGCTTCGATTTTACCTGGTACGATATCCGTTCAAAGAATCAGATTATTGCCTTACCCCTGACCTCATCAACCGGTTACAGTTCAAGGACAATTAATGCCGGGGAACTGCAAAACAGAGGTTTCGAGATGATGATGAATGTTGTACCGGTTAAAACGAAAGTGTTTAACTGGGATGTAACGCTGAATTTTTCAACCAATAAAGGGAAAGTATTGGAGTTAGCGCCCGGTGTTGACGAGATTATCCAGGCGGCACAAGCCGAAGACGTGGCGACGAAAGCAGTTGTCGGGCGGGAAATGGGGGCATTGTATGGGCCCGGTTACCAGCGGGTCGAAAGCGGCCCTATGAAAGGGCAGATTATCATCGGACCGAATGGAGCTCCTCTGATCACTTCCGAATATATACCTCTTGGAAACGCCAATCCCGATTGGATTGGAAGTGTGGCCAACGGATTTTACTATAAGAATTTCAATCTAAACGTATTGGTTGATGTCCATTACGGCGGGGAATTCATCTCCCATTTCTTCAATAAGGCCAACGGCGCCGGACAATTGAAAGACAGCGAAAAAGGACGTGAAGCAAGGCTCGTCGGCCATGAGTATGATGACCCCTATTATATTGTGGGAGCCGCCTTGGTTGACGGAGAGTATGTGCCAAACAGCACAAGCGTTGACGATACTTACAGTGAGGGTGTTTACGGGACTTCTGCCCGTTATTTTCACAAGAAACTCACGGACCACATTCCTGAAGGTCAAACATTTGATGCCACTTATGCAAAATTGAGGGAAGTCAGGCTGGGCTATACCATTCCCGGTAAGGTATTCAAAAACGCCATAAGAGATGTTTCAATCTCGGTGGTGGGCCGTAACCTGTTACTGTGGACGCCGGAAAGCAATCAGCATTTTGATCCGGAGAGTTCGGTGGCCACCCGCGGAGATGGGGTCATACAGGGCCAGGAAGATATGGCCCTTCCTTCAACCAGAAGTTACGGGATTAACCTGAGTTTTAAATTCTAACTTGAGTAAAGATGAAACGAGCTGCAAGAATCTTACCTCCGGCGCAGGAGCATGACTATTTTGGCGAGTTCCATGTGGCCATTAAAAAACAAAATGATAAACAAATGAAAAGAAGATATAAGTTCCTGATCACATGCCTCATCGTTGGAGTTCTGACAGGTGCATGTACAAATGATTTTGAGGAGATCAACACCAACCCGAATGCAACGGAAAATATCACGAATCCTGGTCTTTTATTGCCAAACATCATTCGTGCGGGTGCTGACAATCTGTGGAATTCCTCATGGGATCGCGGTGCCGTTCTGGCCGATCAGCTTGCCGTCCAGTATGCGAGCTGTTTTACGAATTTATTCCGGTCCGATGCCCCGGGTTATTATTTATGGAACTATTATTCCGTATACCGCGATCTGTCCAGAGCGATTAACATCTCTGATGAGATGGAATACGCCAACTATCAGGGTATTTATTTGGTTATAAAATGCTGGATGTTTCAATGCTTAACGGACCTTTACGGACCTGTTCCCTACAGCGAGGCGGGCAGGGCCATTGAAAGCATCAACTATCCCAAATACGATTCCCAGGAAGAAATATACGCAGGCATTCTTGCAGACCTGGAAAAGGCGAATAACCTGTTGGGAACCACAACTGAAGTGGTTAATGGCGATATTCTCTATAACGGGAATGTCAGGAAATGGAAAATGTTCGCAAATGCCCTTCGTTTAAGGGTGCTGCTAAGGCAGAGTGACCGGATAGATCCATCCGCAGAAATGCAGAAGATCGTCAGTGATCCGGCGAAATATCCGCTGTTTGCTTCGCATGCCGACCAGGCTGCACTGCAATACCTGGCAACCCGCGAAAATGCGCATCCGGCCTACAATGGGAATGTAAGCGATTATGCTTCCTCATGCCGCTTGTCATACAATATGGAGCTCCGCTTAAAGGCGATCAACGATCCGCGCCTTGCTGTTTATGCCATGCCCACTCCGGCAACAATAAATACAAACAATCCACAGTATTTTGGCGTGCCCAACGGGATAACCGACGCGGCCGTGAACGCCTGGAACGGAGGTACGGCCAATCATTCGCCTGCAGGCCTTTTATGGGCACCCTACTCGTACAGCCCTGGTTATGCATCGATGACCGCTGCTCAGTCTGTTATTATTTCTTACTCGGAAGTGCAGTTTATTCTGGCAGAGGCCAGAGAACGGGGATTTATTTCCACAGGAAGCGCAGAGACTTATTATCTGAATGGGATCAAAGACCAGTTCAGCTATTATGCAGGCCGTATCCCTTCCGGTTTTGTCAGGCCCACTGCCGCACAGATTACTCCTCCCGCAAGCTATTACGCACAGGCGGGAGTTGCTTATACCGGTACAACCAACGAAAAGCTGACGAAGATTTACACCCAAAAATGGGTCGCTCTCTTTTTGTGCGGTTTTGAAGCCTGGTCAGAATGGAGACGGGTGAATGTCCCGGCCATTACTCCGGGTCCCAACAGTGGAGGACCTGTTCCAACCCGGGTGCTTTACCCCGCCGATGAAATGAATATTAATACCGAAAAATACAATGAGGCGGTCCAACTGCTCGGGGGAGACGGAGATGCCATAACAACCCGTGTTTGGTGGGATGTTAATTAATTTAATCACTAACAGATAAAATCTGACGATCATGAAAAAACAGATATCCAATAAGAATTATACTTATTTTTTAGTTGTCGCCCTGATTATTACGGCGATTATATTCTCGTGCGAAAAAGACGATGAAGATGATGCCGATATCATTAATCCTTACGTTATCAGTTACAATCCTGTTATCGGAGTTGAGGGGGTTGCCACCGATGCGAAGTTGTATTTAACCTTCGATGGTGTCGTCAATAAAGGAGAAGGAAAGATCACAATCACGACCGATGTGGAACAGGGAAAACAGATTATTGATGTGGCCGATGCCGCTGTCACGCTGGCCAATGAAAACAGGATTGTCGTGATTGATCCTCCTGCGGATTTTTATCCTGGCAGAACTTACAATGTTACTTTGGATCCCGGAATTGTTGTTGACATGGCCGGCAATAAATACTTTGGTATGCCCGACAATGAAATCTGGACATTCAAGACCGGCGGCGCTACAGGCGATCTGGTCCCACCTGAAATTGCTTCTTTAGCTCCTGCTGACGGTGCAACCGATGCCGGAATCGTTACATTAAAACTAACTTTTAATGAACAGGTAAAGAAAGGAACAGGCAATATTGTCGTGTATTACAGCAGTGACCAGGAAGTGGTGGCTATTGATGTGACAACCGACGCAGTGGTTGCAAAAGAGTCGGATATTATTGTCACCTACCCGGCGCCGCTTGAATTTGGCGCAAACTATTATGTGAAGTTTGGCGCGGGTGTTGTGAAAGATGCGGGAGGCAATGATTTTGCGGGGATCGCTGATAAGACCACCTGGAACTTCAAAACGACGGCAGGCAGTGGCTCTGACCTGGTTGTCCACCTGCCGTTTGAAGATAATCTTTCTGATATCAGCGGTAATAAATTCGATGCCACATTGGGTGCCACAGCGACAGCTAATGTGGAATTTGTCCAGGATGCCACCCGTGGTAAAGTTGTCCACTTTCTGGCCGGATCATATGCCCAGTTGCCTAAACATGACTTATTAAGAATGAGTGCAACGGACAATCTCAGCGTTAATGTTTGGTTCAAGTCAGGCCCTATAGGCTCCGATCCGGCCATTCTTGGATGTAAAGACTGGGGTAGCGGAGGAAATCCGGGATTCGTGTTGAGCCTGGATAACGCAGACAGCTATGTTCCCGACGTCTCGGGGGGTGCAGGCTGGATCCTGAACTGTGCTGATTACCCGAAGGGAGGAGGCCGGGTAGACTGGAGAGCGAATGAGTGTACGCCGAACGACGCACCCTCGGTCGCCGATAATAACTGGCATATGCTGACTGTCGTTTTTGACCGGACAGCCCAGAAGCTGGTGATTTATTGTGACGGAAAAGAATATGCCGGCAATGCTGCAAACCGGTATGATTTGAGTACTGTCCCCAAAGAGATCCACGATACCGGAAAAGATTATCCTCTTTGCATCTGGGAAGACGGAACCGGCGGCTATAACGCAAAGAGCGATACCCGGAAGAACTTTACCGGCTACATGGATGACTTGAAAATCTATAATAAAGCCCTTACATCGAATGAAGTAAAAGCCTTGTTTGGTAACTAAAAATGGGATATTAATGTCACCTGATTTCTAATAATTTATGTACATTTGTTACATATAAGCCTTAATTTGAATTAACTAAAACCTCGTATTTCAGAGGTTTTAGTTAATTTTATTTTGTCACATTTTTGTAATAATTATCAATGAATCGTATGATGAAGAAGCTGACTTATTCTTTTTTTATATTTTTCTTTATCGAAATGCTTTTGAGTGGGTGCATGCAGAACAGCCAACCCAAAAATATAAAACATGTGATTGTGATTGGTATCGATGGTATGTCGGTGGGTGGCGTTGATCGGGCATCGACCCCGAATTTTGATGTCTGGATGAAGGATGGTGCTTATTCTTTAAATACCAGAAATGTACTGCCAACAATCAGTTCTCCCAACTGGGAAGCGATGCTGACAGGATCGGGTGTGGCGCTGACCGGAGTAACATCGAACGACTGGAGAGTTGATAACTACAGCCTTCCTCCGATAGTTACGACTGAGAACGGTCGCTATCCCGACATCTTTTATGTACTGAAAACGGGAAACAACTCGCTGAAAACTTCTGCAATTTACCAATGGGACGGCTTTGCCCATCTGTACGACCATCATTTTGTGGATCTCGATTTTGATTGTGAAGACGAATGGTCGACAACCGCCAAAGCTGCCGACGTGCTGAAAAACGACAAGCCGAATTTCATGTTTGTGCATCTTGATCATTGTGACCATGCCGGTCATACATCGGGGCACATGACCCCTGATTATTTGAAGGCTGTGGAACTGGCTGACGAACTGGCCGGAGAAATCGTCAATGCGGCAAAAGAAGCCGGAATATTTGACGAAACGCTTTTTATCATTGTTGTTGATCATGGCGGAAAAGGGCGTGATCACGGACATGAAACACTTCAGGGCAATGAAGTGCCTTTTATCTTATACGGGAATAGCGTCAAAAAAGGGTACAAGATCCCCGCAGCGGTTAATCTTTACGATGTTGCCGCCACATCAGCGTTCGCCCTTGGGGTGGAAAGGCCTCAGGTATGGCAGGGAAAGCCGGTGGAATGCGCTTTTACAGGTTTCCCTGAACCCAAAAACCTGGTGGGTAAATTCATGGCTCCATCCACCTGTATTCCCACAATTTCTCCCCGGAAACTGAACGGGGAAGCAGGTGGCTTATTTGTTGGTCAGAAGGCCATGGTCACCATTGAAAGTACAGGAACAGAAGGTAAAATCAGGTACACGACCGACGGGTCAATCCCCAGCGCTCAGTCAGAGGTTTACCGGGGGCCTTTTGAAATGGCATTCTCCGGTGTGGTGAAGGCGGCCTATTTTGGAAACGACGGCAGCCAGAGCGACTATTCGAAAGGCTATTTCCGGGTCTTGCCGGATGCGAAGGAAGATGCAGGCGTCAACTACGCTCTGTATAAATCGAAAGACTTGAAAAAATTACCTGATTTTGCTTCACTGGTTCCGATTTCAAAAGGAAAGACCATGGAGATCAGCCTGGATGAGATTGAAGAAAAGATCGGTGAGAGCATCGGGGTTGTGTTTCAGGGCTGGATAAATATTAATACCGACGGTGAATATACTTTCGCTATCCTATCGGACGACGGGAGCAAGCTTTTTATTGATCAGACGGAAGTCGTCAATAATGATGGCGATCATGGCGTCCAGGAACGGGAAGGTTCAATTAACCTGACGAAAGGAAAACATCCGATCCGGGTGATCTATTTCAACGGGGGAGGCGGTTGGTATTTAAATTGCCTGTACAGCGGCCCTGGTGTGGTCAGGCAGATCATTTCACCTGAAGTTTTAACGATTCGCTGAATCATGAAGGCATTTTGTTTTTTGTGTTTGTTCTCAGTCTTTTTCTTGTGCGGCTCTGCACAGGAAGAAAAAGTTCAGGAAACAACAGCTGGCTGGGTAAAATACAGTGGTAATCCTGTTCTTGGCGGCGATCTGGGGACTATCTTTGACATCAGTGTGTTGAAAGATAGCACGGGAAAGTTCCTGATGTATTGCTCATGGAGACCGCAAAAAAGCATAGCCCTGTCCGAAAGCACCGACGGTCTGAACTGGTCAAAGCCTGTGGTATGCTTAAAGTATGACGAATCCAGCAGTTGGGAGAAAGATTTGAACCGTCCGGTTGTAATCATGATAGATGAGATTTATCATATGTGGTATACCGGGCAAACGGACGATCAGTCCTGGATCGGCTATGCCACCAGCGCCGACGGCCGGAACTGGGGAAGAAAAAGAGAAGAACCGGTATTGTCGCCGGACCTTCCCTGGGAAAAAGTTGCTGTGATGTGCCCGCACGTGATCTGGGATGAGGAAGAGCAGATCTTCAAAATGTGGTACTCAGGAGGTGAACAATATGAGCCGGATGCGATTGGATATGCGACCAGTAAAGATGGCCTTCACTGGAAGAAATACAGGAAAAACCCGGTCTTTGTTTATAATCAGTCCAATGAATGGGAGCAGCATAAAGTGACAGCCTGCCAGGTGATCAAACGGGAAAAGGACTATTTAATGTTCTACATCGGTTTTAAGAGTTTGGAATATGCCCAGATCGGAATGGCGCGCTCAAAAGACGGTATCTCCAACTGGGAGCGATACAATGGGAACCCGATTATCAAACCAGGGAAGGGATGGGACGTCACTGCTGTTTATAAGCCTTATGTTGTGCCGGATGAAATGAACAACCGTTGGTTGCTTTATTATAACGGACGCAATGAAAAGCTTGAACAGATCGGCATAGCCATTCATGAAGGAATGGATATGGAATTTTAATTTTACGGGATGAAAGGTTTGACGCGGGCAACATTTATTATCGCAGGCTGTCTTTCATTGAGCGTTTATAATTCATGATCTCAGAATTATATTCTTAAGCCTGAAAGGATTGATCATTATTTCGAAAGGTTTAACCGGAATGATAATGAGCTTTATAAAGGGTATATTCCAAATGAACAGAGCGTGGAATTTTTATCCGCGAATATCCCGTTGTTTGAATGCCCGGACAAGCAGATCGAAGAAACCTATTATTTCAGGTGGTGGACCTACAGAAAGCATATTAAAAAAACAGATACAGGATTTGTGATCACGGAGTTCCTGCCTGGTGTTCCATGGGCAGGAAAGTACAATGCGATTTCGTGTGCGGCAGCCTTTCACTTCAATGAAGGAAGATGGTTGCGAAACCAGGAGTACCTTGATAGCTACGCCTATTATTGGTTTCATGCAGGGGGAAGTCCGCGGAGTTACAGCTTTTGGCCCGCCCGTTCCCTCTTCGATTTTTTCCTGGCGACGGGCAACCGGCAGCTTTTGCAGGATCTTTATCCGGACCTGGAAGCCAATTTCAGGGCATGGGAAAATGAAAAATATGAGGGTAGAGAAGGACTGTTCCGGCAAATTGACGGGGAGGACGGGATGGAGGTTTCCGTTTCCGGAACTCTTTCAGAAGATGGGAGCGGCTACCGTTCAACGATTAACAGCTACATGTATGCGGAAGCAGAATCTCTGGCAGAAATCAGCCGCATGCTGAATGAGGGCGATAAGTCAAAATACTATTCAAAGAAAGCAAAGCAGATAAAAAGCAGCATCCTAGAAAAATTATGGAACGAAGAGGATACATTTTTTGAGGTAATACCCAAAAACGGTGAAATGTTATTCTCAGGAACCCGGGAATTGCATGGCTATACGCCCTGGGCATTTTGCATCCCCGATGATCAGGAAAGATATTCAGCTGCATGGAAGCAAATTATGTTGGAAGACGGATTTTTTGCTCGGTATGGTTTAACAACCGCAGAGCAAAGAAGTCCGGATTTCACGATTTCCTATGAGGGTCATGAATGCCAATGGAACGGACCTTCATGGCCTTATGCCACCTCTATGACCTTAGTCGCTATGTCGAACCTGTTAAATGACTATCATCAGGACTTTGTATCAAAAGCGGATTTTTTCAAATTATTTGAGATTTATTCCCGGAGTCACCGGTTAACTGAAAATGGAAAAACAGTGAACTGGATTGACGAAAACCTGAATCCGTACACCGGCGATTGGATTGCCAGGACAAGGCTTAAAACATGGAAAGACAATTCCTGGAGCGATGAAAAAGGGGGTGTGGAAAGAGGAAAGGACTATAACCATTCTGTATTTTGTGATTTGATCATCAGCCATTTAATCGGATTCAAACCACACCCTGACGGCTCGTTTGAGATCAAACCGCTGATCGCCAGTGAAAAATGGGACTATTTTTGTCTGGATAATTTACATTTCAGAGGCCATATCATTACGGTTTTGTACGATAAAACCGGAAAACGTTATAAAGAGGGAAAAGGACTGAGGGTCTGGATCGATGGGCAGGAAGCCTCTTCAGTGCCCGGGATACGAGACCTAAAAATAACAGCTATCCCGAGTCTTCATGCTCCGGATTGACATCACCGCAATGAATGGGTTTACTCCGGGAATCCTGATCAGTTACTGCACGAACGGGAGAACCCTTTATATTATTAAACATGAGAATTTGATAAAAAAAATACTTAGTTTTGTTTAAAGTCCAATGATCTGTTGATGCCAGAGCTTAGTAACGATACAGTGGTTCGGTTTATTCAGGGAGATGAGCATTCGTTTAAACTCATCTTTAATTTTTTTTATCCCCGGTTATACTACTTTATCCATTCATATATTCCCAATGATGATCTGGCCGAAAATATCGTTCAGGATACTTTTTTTACCTTATGGAGTAAAAGAGGTGACCTGAAGCACGACAGCAACATCAATGCCTGGTTATATACTGTGGCTCGCAACAATTGCCTGAAGAAAATCCGCGGCAGCAAAGCAAAACGATCCAACATCTTTGCTCAGTTGAGTGAACTGGAACTTGAGATGAATATGGAAGCTTTGGCCGAGATTGATACTTCTGAACTCACTTTTCGTGAAATTGAACAGATCATTGAGAATACACTGGGCGGATTACCTCCTCAATGCAGAAAAATATTTCAGTTAAGCCGTTTCGAAAACAAGAAGAACAGGGAAATCGCTCAGGAACTGGAAATTTCTGTAAAAGCGGTGGAAAATCAGATTACCAAAGCGCTGAAAATCTTTAGAGGTTCCTTGAAGGATTATCTTCCCCTTGCCGCCTATTTGTTCATTTCATAGAAGTCCGGTTTTTTCCTGGATTTGCAGCAACAAGATTATTTTTTTTGGGAATGTAGAAAAAAAGTGATTTTCCGGAATAGGGTAGAACTTCATTTCGGGATTATACAGTTAAGAGAATTTATTACGGATATGAGGATTGAAGAAATCATAGCAGTTGTCACGGATCAAGTAACTGAAGGTCAGAAAAATGATCTTCTGGCTGAGATTAAGAATGATCCTTTCCTTCATAAGGAGTATCGGTCTCTTAAAAATGCCTGGGCTTTATCTTCCGGGCAAGCCGGTATGCCCGAATCGAAAATAGAAAAAGCTTATTTAACACAAAAGGCAAAGATTAGTCATCAAAAGCCGGTCATTACGCTGAAGCTTCTTTCGGTCCTCAAATATGCAGCAATCTTGTTAATTGCTTTTTTGTGGGGTATGCTTTTCAGCCGGCATGCGGATGATAAGACGGGGATCACTGAGATCATCGTGCCTTCGGGACAAGTGGCTGAAGTAAATTTGCCTGACGGATCGCATGTATGGGTTAATTCGGATACGCGAATTTCTTTTCCAACTGGTTTTCAGGATAAAACACGTCAGGTTATGTTGAAAGGAGAAGCCTATTTTCAGGTGCAGAAAGCGAAGAGTCAGTTCGTGGTTTCCACCAAATACGGAGATATAACTGCTCTTGGAACATCTTTCAACGTGCATGCGTACGATAACAGCAGGTTCCATGCGACGCTTATTGATGGAATGGTCAGATACTCCAACGCGAAAAATAGCCGGCAGGTGATCCTTTCACCGGGTCAACAGGTCGCATACTCCGGAGTCGACAGCATGAATGTCAGAAAAGTAAAAACAGACCTCTTTACATCCTGGAAGGATGGTGTTCTTATTTTTAAGAAAGAGCCGTTGAGCGAAGTGACCAAAAGGCTTGAACGCCACTTTGCAGTTAAGATTGAGTTGCAGGACAGTATTTTGGAAGATCTCCGGTTCACAGGTAATATTGAAAATGAAAGCCTGATTGATGTGATGGAGTATATCAATATGACAAAACCGATTCAGTACACCTATAATAATAAACAGAAGAAATTAATAATCAGACAGAAATGATCCGTAAAAACTAGTCAGGAAAAAGGCAGAATCTTGCTCATTCTGCCTTTGAAAATCTTGATTTAACGCTTGTTAACTATTAAATCAAAGCACAAATTTATGAAAAAAAATCGGTGTAATGATGGCTTTATGCCATTTGGTAATCAAATTCTAAAAAAGATGAAGCTAACCTTACTCTTATTGTTGCTGACTCTGTTTAGCGGTTTCGCTGCCGACGTGTACTCTCAGTCCACAAAACTGACCATACGCATGGAGAATGTCAGGATTGAGGAAGTATTAGGCAGAATTGAAGATCAAAGCAAATTCAGGTTTTTTTACAACGATGAAATCAGCCTCGATAAACGAGTTTCGGTCGATCTTTCGGATGCAACGATCGACAATATTCTGGGGCAGGTTTTTCAGAACACCGGAATTGAATTTGAAATTGCGGACCGGCAGATTATTCTTAAAAACAGCAGTAATTCGAACAATCAACGGGCATCCCAGCAAGAAAAAACGGTAAGCGGAAATGTCACAGATTCGTCCGGCGCGCCGCTGCCGGGAGTTTCGATCGTAGTAAAGGGAACTAATGTTGGCGTGATAACCGATGGTGACGGAAGATATTTGCTGAAAGGTATTCCGGCCGATGCCACATTGATCTTTTCGTTCGTGGGGATGAAAACAAAGGAAGTTGAAGTGGGTAATCAATCGGTTATCCGCGTTGTGATGACGGAAGAAGCGATTGGTATTGAAGAGATTGTAGCCATCGGATATGGAACGATGAAGAAAAGCGATCTGACAGGCGCGGCTACGGTGGTTGAAGCGAAGGACATGAAACGCGGTGTTCAGTCATCACCTATGGAAATGCTGCAGGGTAAAGTTCCCGGTCTGAATATCACCAAAAGCGGCGATCCTACCGAAAGCCCTGCAATTACCTTACGAGGTCCCTCTACCATGCGCAAAGGGGCAGCCATGGAACCGTTCTACGTCATTGACGGCGTTCCGGGCGCATCAATCGACGCCATTTCTCCTGATGACATTGTCAGGATCGACGTACTCCGGGATGCTTCTTCTACAGCTATTTACGGTTCGCGTGCGGCCAACGGGGTCATCATGGTTACGACCAGACGGCCCGGCGCCGGAGAATCTTACATCTCCTATAGCGGATACGCAGCAGTGGAAACCATTGCGAACAGTTGGGATATGCTGACCGGCGACCAGTTGCGCACGTATTTGGCACAGATCGACCGCGTCCCTGAAAATGACGACGGCGTATCCAATATTGACTGGCAGGATGAAGTGCTGAGAGACGGCATTTCGCAAAACCACAATGTCTCGCTGGGCGGGGCCGTGAACAAAAGCAGGTACAGCGCCAGTCTGAATTATTTTGACAACAACGGGATCGTCAAAACCACAGCCCGGGAACGTCTGACCGGGCGACTGAGTGTTGAACATCAAACATTAAACGATAAAGCAGTGCTGGGATTTAATTTGTCGTACACCGAAACGGAAGATGGACGGGTTTTTAATGAGTTGTTTGAAAACATGCTGGACTACCTGCCCACTCAGCCGATCTACAACGAAGACGGCACGTTCTTTGAAAATCTGCAGTACAGTATGTACCAAAACCCGGTAGGCCTGATCACGAACGACAAACTGGAGCGAAGCACTAGAAACGTCCTGACAAATGTTACCTTGAAAGTGGATATTTTTAAAGGCTTGACCTATGACGCAAGTGTTGCCTACCAACGCACCAGCACTGAAAACCGGACATTCCACGGAAGGTCTTCCGCGATGACACCCGGGATGAACGGCGTTGCAATCCGTGATATTTATGCTGACAGCTTTAAGCAGTTTGAGAATTATTTTAGCTATGAAAAAGCCTTCGCGCAAAAGCATAACCTGAAGTTGCTTTTAGGATATTCCTGGCAGGAAAACACGTTTGGCGACGGGATCAGAAGCGCCAACAGCAACTTTGTGACCGATGATCTGGCCTGGAATAACATGGGACTGGGTTCGTCGCCTGATAAATTGAGTATGACCGACCGTTACGGGGATACACTGGTTTCAAAACTGCGCATGATCTCGGTCTACTCCCGCATCAACTATAACTATGACAACCGCTACCTGCTGCAGGCCACCATCCGCCGTGACGGTTCTTCGGCCTTTGGTGCGAACAACCAGTGGGGTACGTTCCCTTCGGTTTCGGCCGCATGGAGGCTGACAAACGAGAGGTTTATGGGTGATCAGCGACTCTTCAGCGATTTAAAGCTTCGTGCCGGTTACGGTGAAAGCGGAAACTCGCTTGGTTTCGACCCGATGATCGCCCGGTTGAAATACGGAATCACCGGTGTTACCTTTGTCGGCGGACAACTGATCCAGGCTGTTGGTGTCACGCAAAACGCCAATCCTGATTTAAAATGGGAAACGACATCAGTTGTCAACCTGGGACTGGATTTCGGATTTCTGGATAACCGGATTACAGGAACCATTGAAGTTTACAACAAGAAGACCACGGATATGATCGACAGCTATCCGGTCAGGACCCCTCCGTATATGTATGGTTCCCTGCTGGCCAACGTCGGTGAATTCAGCAATAAGGGAGTTGAGTTCCAGTTGAATGCGACGGTAATTAAAACGGATAAATTTAAATGGCTGACTTCTTTCAATATTTCGCACAACAAGAATGAAGTCGTTTCGCTTTCGAACGATTTTTTTGAAACACCGGAAAAGGGCATCTATACGGGTAGTGTCGGTGGTGTGGGCCAGTCGGGCGACCCGACTCAGAACATCATGGAGGGAAAGCCACTGGGAAGCTTTTTCACCCGTAAATGGGCCGGAAGGGATGAAAACGGCGTTTCGATGTTTTACGATGCTGAGGGTGTGAAGCAATATACGGTAACCCGCGACGACTTTTATTTTGCAGGCTCAGCGCAACCGAAACTGATGTACGGATGGAGTAATGAATTCACATACGGAAACTTCGACCTGAGTTTCTTTATCAGGGGAGTTTATGGCAATGACATATTGAATTCAACCCTGGCCGCCCTGAACAATCCGCAAAGTGCAACCCGTTTCAATGTACCCGTTTTTACCTTAAGTGAGCCTATCGATGACTACAACTCATTCTTCCTGTCCGACCGTTATATTGAGAGCGGATCATACCTGCGGCTGGATAACGCTACCCTGGGATACACAATCGATGTGCGTAAACTCGGAATTAAAAGTGCCCGGGTTTATGTGACAGGGAGTAATCTTTTTGTGATTACCAAATACCGCGGGGTGGATCCCGAAGTCAATATGGGTGGGGTCAATCCGGGAATTGACACAGCAGGTATTTATCCGAAGACCCGTTCATTCATGTTAGGTCTGAATGTCAATTTTTAAGCGCCATTAATACGAATAAAATACAATAGCTATGGAAATGAAGAATATCAATATAAAAAGCCTCTGTCTTGCGGCAGTTTTTGTTTCACTCCTGTTGCTGATTGCCTGCACAGACCTGGAGGTTCCGGTTGAATCGGAACTTGTTCCTGAAAACTTTCCTACTGAAGCTGCGCATTATGATGCTGCAAAAGGGCCAATCTATGGTCGCCTCGCAGGTGATATCTCGTCGGGATCATACTGGCGAATACAAACCCTGACAACCGATGATCATGTTTTACCTGCCCGTGCCGGAAACTGGGACGATGGAGGACAATTCAGGGAAGCGCACCGACACACCTGGACCGTTGATCATAGTTGGGCAGAGGATACCTGGAGTTTTGGATTTAGCGGAGTTACCGCTTGCAATCAGCTTCTTTCCCTGTTCGCGAATCAGGAGGAAGGGCCATTGAAAGATGCTCAGTTTGCTGAGATCCGAATGATGCGGGCGTTTTTCTATTACATCATGATGGATATTTTTGGAAATGTACCCATCATGAAAACATTTGACGAAGATCCGGCAACCTCACCGCGTGCTGAAGTTTTTAGCTTTATCGAGAGCGAAGTTCTTGCGGTTATTCCAAATCTTCCGGAAGATGTAAATGTTGAAACCTACGGTAGGCCGACCAAATGGATGGCCCATGCCCTGCTGCACCGGATGTACCTCAATGCGCAGGTATACACCGGGCAGGCGAAGTGGAATGAGGCTATTCAGCAGGCCGACTTCGTTATTAATTCCGGCAAATTCGCACTGGATGCCGATTTTTTGTCGATGTTTAAACCCGATAACGGGCCGCAGATCAAGGAGTTTATTTTTGCTGTTGTCGTTGACGCTTTTCAAACCGAAGGCGGTATCTATTCCCGCTACAGTATTTCGTCCGAATTATCGAACCTGAAATACGGGATGGGAACCCGGTCGGTGAGCAACGCGCACCGGATGCAACCGGAGATGTTTGAGAAGTTCGATTGGGAGAAAAATACAGGCGGACAGTGGGTCTGCACTACCCAGGATGTGCGGAATCAAACCATTTTAATTGGCCCGCAATATGATTCCAAAGGTAATCCGATCCTGATTAAGACCACCTATTCAAAACTGAATCAGGATTACAATGGACCAACGCCCGCGAAGGATACCACCTGGCATTTATCGTTTTCAAAAGAAATCTGGCTTCGGGGTGATCCGGCCAAGATGGATTGTGCCAATGACCTGACTTCGCAATTCATGGGTGCCCGTTCCGTTAAGTTTTACCCCGACCCGAACTGGAATCCAACGCCGCGCTACGAAAATCACGACTTCCCCTTCTTTCGCCTCGCCGAGGTGATTATGGGCAAGGCTGAAGCGATTATGCGCGGAGGTACGCCAACCGGCGGCGATACGCCCCTGTCGCTCGTCAATCAAGTACGGGCAAGGGCACATGCGGCCTTGTACACGCAGGGACAACTCAGTCTGGACGAGCTTTTGGATGAATACGCCCGTGAATTTCAACACGAGGCGCACAGGAGGACCGACTTAATCCGGTTCGGAAAATTCCATGAGCCAAGACTGTTCCGGCCCAATGTAAGTGAATCGTATCGTCAACTATTCCCGGTTCCTTCGAATCAAATGAATCTGAATCCGAAACTGACTCAAAATCCAGGGTATAATTAGATCAGGAGCCAGAGCAGTAATGACTTTAATCCGGGAAAGGAAAATTTTCCCGGATTTTTTTATGCGGTCTCATTGAAGTTTTTCAGTCCGAAAGACGTGGATTATTCTTTATATTTACGGCTCGTAACGCTTATCAATTTGCTATGAGGGGTACTCTGCTTTTCCCGGTTGGTGTATTTTTCCTGCTCTCGTCTTGCGCCAATAAAGAGGCCGGCGTTCAGCCAGATTCGTTGAACAGGCTGAGCTGGTCTGAAAGGAACTATCGGGTTTTGAATCAGTTAATTGATGATTACGGGATTGGAGGGCAAGATTATGACGAGACGAAAGCCCCGTATGCTGTTCTCGACTGGGATCAGACTTGCGCCCATTTTGATGTGGAAGAGGCCCTGATGCGTTACCAAATGTTCCATCTCCGGTATAAAATGACGAAGGAGCAATTTGAAGCCTTGCTCAGCAATGAGATCAATGGGGTGACCCGTTTGTCGGAAGATTTTAACCGGCTTTTGCTGGCCGACATTCATCAGGACCTGATCAGCGATTACAATTTTTTATATGATCACTACATTGGACCTCAGGGTAAAATGGCGTTGGGCGAAATTCAAAACACCCTTCCTTATCAGGACTTCGTGGCAAAACTGCCTTTTCTTTATGCCGGGTATTGCGATACTCCCGGCATCGGTGACGATTATGGGTATCCCTGGGTGCTTTACTTATTTGCCAGGTACACCCTTGACGAGATGAAAGCATTGGCCCGGGAAACTGTGTCATATGAATTAGGCAACCGCTTAGCGAAAGAAACACTGCATTCACCTCCCGGGCTGGTGACAAAGGCAGGGGTGGTAAGCTATTCGTACAAATCAGGCTTACGAGTCTTTCCTGAAATGCAGGATCTGATTGCCACATTTAACGATCGGGGAATTGATGTTTTTATTGTTTCAGCCAGCTTCAAACCGGTTGTGGAAATATTTTCGGGTGTCGGGACATTCGGCTATAATGTACCACCCGACCATGTGATCGCCATGGAACTTGAAACCGGTCAGGACGGCAGAATCCTTCCCCAATATCAGGACGGATGGGTAAAGACCTACGCACATGGGAAGGTGGAAGCCATCAACCGGGTCATCAAAACCGGACTGGGACGGAACTGGGACCCCTTATTCTCCGCGGCCGACAGTGACGGTGACTATGAAATGTCGACTGAATTCCCTGACATGAAATTATCGTTGATATGGGACCGGGGTAAAGGCGGCAGGATTGGGGAATTATGCTCGCTGGCCCGGCAGCAGGAGACCAGCAGTAATCCGCGTTATATCGTGCAGGGGCGTAATGAAAATACCGGCGTAGCCATACCTGCTTCAAAATCAATTTTATTTGGGGAAAACGAACAGGAATGAGATCGTTTACCCGGGTAAACGATACATTGCCGTAAACAAATTTTTCTGTTTTGGCGTTAATTAACCGCACGAAATAATGTATTGATAACTTAGTCTGTTAACTATGCAAATGTTGGAGAAGAACCTGGAACGGTTTATTTTTTTTAGTCGCTGGATCCAGATGCCGGTGTATGTTGGGCTCATCATAGCCTCCCTGCTTTATGCGGCGAAATTTATGATTGAATTATGGCATCTGATCACTGCCTTTTCTGCCCTGACAGAAAATACGATCATGTTATCGGTACTGGGGCTGATCGATATTTCGATGGTGATCAATTTGCTGGTCGTGGTAATCATTGGCGGTTACTGGACTTTTGTCAGTAAGATCGAATTTGGCGCCCATGTCGACAAGCCCGACTGGCTGACGAAGATCAATGCCAGTACCTTGAAAATAAAACTCATTATTTCACTGGTCAGCATTTCAGGAGTTCATCTGTTGAAGACCTTTATCGACATTCATAATGTACCGCTGCAGGATGCTTTGCTTCAAATGGGGATTCATCTGGTGTTCTTAATATCTGCGGTTCTATTGGCCTATACCGATAAACTGATGCACTTCGAGGCACATGCTGCGAAACATTAAACGGATATAACAAATCTGCTTAGTTGATCCAACAGGTAAGACATGACGCTGTTACTTTGATCTGCATATTGCAGGCCGCTCATGACAGCCGATTTTGTCTGGACATAAGGACCCGGCTCTTCGAGTTCTTCTCCCGCATCCTCAAGCATCCGGCTGACTGATCCGGCAGTTGCCTCGAAATGGAACTGAAGTCCGATCACCCGGTCCCCAAACTGAAATAGCTGGTTTGGGCAGGCATCGCTTTCTGCCAGAGAGAGACAGCCGAGCGGAATATCGAACTGATCGCCGTGCCAGTGGAAAACGTTCAGGCTGTCGGGCATCGATTGAAGCAGTGTGGAGGCTTTGCCCGCTTCCGTTTTGCGGATCGGGAACCAGCCTATTTCTTTGTATTTGGCGCGATTCACCCTCGCACCCAACACGCCGGCCAATAATTGTGCGCCCAGGCAAATGCCCATCACCGGCTTATCGGCGGCTATCGTCTCTTTTATGTATTGCTTTTCATTAACCAGCCAGGGATATTCGGCTTCATCTTCGGTCCCCATCGATCCTCCCATGATGATCAGCAAATCAACATGGGTTGGCGGCGGCGGAGTTTCGCCGTCATAAAGCCTCGTGCAGCTTAGGAAATGACCTTCTTTTTTAGCCCAATCCTGTATGCATCCCGGACCCTCATAGGACTCATGCTGCAGATAGTGAATTTGTAACGGTCTCTTCATTTCGCAGTTAATTAATACGGTCATGTAGAAACAAGTTTTAACAAAGACAAGTTCTGTCGGTTCAATAATAAAAATTCTTTTTGGTATTGATCAGCTTTTTCTGATTTTTAGGAGATAACGGACTTTGAACCTTGAAAATCTTGTTTTAGGGTTTATAAAATGAAGAGGGAGGTGTGTCATGCTGTTGTGTTGAAAAATGCCGACTGTATCAATGGGGACCTTCATTTCGATCAGTTGCTTTACCCCTTCGGGTCCGGTATAAAGCCAGTCGTTTGCCGGGGGTTTTACCCGCTTGAAATCGTCAGCCGTGACCAGATAGCGGCCATAATTTTTTGAATATAAAAAGATCTCCCAAAAGCGGCCCTCCGTAAGATAAATATGAAGCTTTTCATTGTCTTTGGATTTTTCGTTAAAGATCCGGCAGGCTTCAAATGAGGACTGATATTGCGTTAATGCAGGCAGAATATTTGTATTGAGCGTGAACAAAAAGATTGAAACCGCCAGTACAAGATAGGTCAGTTGTTTATCCAAACTGTTTTTCCATGTTAAAACATAGATAAAAGTGCCCGTCATCAGGACCATGATCAGCCAGACCCAAATCCGTTTTTCAGGGAAAACATAGAACATAAAAATTCCTGCTAAAAGGAGAAGGATGGATCCTGTCGCTAAATGAATTGAGCCAAGAATTTTACGCAGTTTTACAAAATTGGAACTTTCAAAGATCAGAAATGCCCATCGGGCAGCAAGAATTGAAATTAATGGGAGTATGACCATTTCATAATGTGGGTTTTTCGCCTTTGCAACGGAGTTGATGACCAAAAAAATAAAGATTCCGCCGAGGGTATAAAACTCATCTTCAGAAGCGAATTTCCATCTTTTTTGGATTTTTTCACGGACTTGCATAAAGGCGCCCACCAAACCGAGAGCAGCCCATGGAGCCAGCATGTACATGGTGGTGTGAATGTAAAAGAAAGGATCCGTGTTATGGCCAGCATAACTGCCGCTGATACGACCGAAATTATTCGTCCAGAAGTAAAACCTGATCCCTTCCATCCCAAACTGGTCAAATAGTCCCCATAATGCAGGCAAGGTCAAAAGCAGGACAATGGGAACAGCAATCAGCCAGCGGTAATTAAAAATGGACTTAAAATTACGTGTTAACAGTAAATGCAAACCAACCGCTGAACCAATAATGACAATCGAAACGGGCCCTTTGGTGAGCATACCCAATCCTGCGAAGATTGTTGCCAGGTAAAACCGGTAATTGCGGTTATCCTGATAATACGCTGCATATTGCCAAATAGACAGGATTACCGGGACCACCAGTAAGGTGTCTGTATGGATATCGTTGTGAAAATGAACATATCCCAGGCATGTACCCCACATAAAGGCCGCAAGTGTTCCGGTCCTTTTCCCATAGAATAAACTACCCAGCTTGAATGTGCCGTAAATACCGACCAGAGAAATCAGAAGGACAGTTGCCTTATAAGCGATCACTGAAATTCCTGCTGCCTGAAAAACCAAAGCTGCGATCCAGAATAACAACGGTGGCTTCTGATCGTAGGCATCGCTGCCAATGGTGAGATCGATCCAGTTTTGATGATCCAGCATTTCCCGTCCTATCTGGGCGTATTTCGCTGCGTTGACAACAATCGGAATAAACAGGCCCGCTATATTTACAAGCAGGTACAGGAATATTCCCAGTAAAAGCCATTTTTCTTTTTTCATTTCTTGATCAATAACAGGAGTATGTTATCCTTGTTTTTTCGCCTAAATAAAAGCATCAATTCTGTAGAAATTTTGTTTATCAGAAACTTTGCTAAGATCGTCAAAGATATACCAGAGAAGGAAGCCTCCGCTATCGCTTTTCTTAAAATTCGCTTAAAAGGGGACTGAATTGTTCCCGGTTTCCGGAAAAAGAGGAAAAACCAGGGTGAAGGACGAACCTTTCAAGGGTTCGCTCTCTGCCTGAATGACGATTTGCAACAGATCGGCAAACCTTTTTGCAATAGCCAGACCAAGGCCATAACCCTTTACTTTGGAATTACGTGATTGATCGGCACGGTAAAACCGGTTGAAGATTCTCGACAGCTCCTCTTTGCTCATTCCAACCCCTTCATCTTTGATTGTTAAGGTGCCGTTATTACCTGAGAAGATGCTGACTGTGCCATTTTCACGGGAATACTTTACTGCATTTGAGAAAATGTTTTCAAGAATCTGTTCAGCCATAAAAGGATTTGTGGAAACTGTTAAATCCCTGGTTATATTCAGATCAAGTGTGATCTTTTTTTGTTCCAGTGCACGGGCATGGCGTGCAATGATGTTGTTAATGAGATCGTCCAGACTGATGAGTGTCAGACCGGAAGGGCTTTGCTCATTTTCATAACGGGCTAAAAGCAGCAACTGATCGACCAATACCGACATGCGGTTTACTTCTTCCATGCAGGTTCCGGTCTTTTCAATATAATAATCCGGGTCGTGTGGTTTCCTGATCATGAGTTCGAGTGTCCCCTTCAATACAGATAAGGGAGTGCGCAGTTCATGGGAAGCGTCGGATGAGAATTGTTTTTCAAGCAGGATGGTGCCCTCAATGCGGTCGAGCAGGCTGTTGATCGTTTCGGTCAGGGTATATAATTCATCTTTCTGCCGGGGGAGCGAAATCCTGGTGTTCAGATTTTCACGCCTGATTTTGCCCGCACTTTCGGTCAGTATTTTCACCGGCATGATGCTCTTTTGGGCAAGGTAACGGGTAATGAAATAGAGTACGGGCAGGACAAACGGAAATGCGAGCAACAGGATGATCAGCAGATTTTTCAGGACCATTAATGACGCTTCCAGTGGTACTGCAACCGAAATATAACCGGCTTTTTCATTCCGGTCGTTGGTGAGGATCATTTGAACCTGTCGCACCTGACCGCCGGATAACCCGGCATTAAAGAATATTTTATTGTTTTCATTCTTTAGCAGTTCGAGCGAGGTCCCCATTAAGTTGGGGGATTTTCTTATGATGTTTCCGGATGTATCTGAAACCTGAAGAAAAGTCGGATTGACCTCGATCTGCGCATGCTCGTTTTCGCTCCATTCACCCGTGTTGGCAAAAATGAGCTGATCATCAAGAATGACAATCCCATGCGCTATTTCCTGGTATTCTGCTTCCAGATCTGCATCCAGGCTGTTGTAAACGGTTTTATAAACAACCAGGAAGGTTAAGGTAAAAATTACAAGGATCAGGATAGCAGTTGCTGTCAGGAAGTTTAGCGCAATCCGCTTGCTGTAGCTTTGTTCCTTCATATTGTGCTGATCATATATCCGACGCCCCGGATTGTGCGTATAAAACCCGGTACACCTGAATCCAGTTTTTTTCGCAGGGCATTGATGTAAACGTCGATCACGGAAGTGTCATAATCGAAATGGATATCCCAGACATGTTCAATGATACTGGTCCGGGTACATACTTTGCCTTTGTTTCGCAATAAAAACTCCAGAAGTGCGAATTCTTTTTGTGTCAGTATTACTTCTTCTTCATCCCTGAGAACCTGATGCCTGTCCAGATCCATCAGGAGGTTCATGTGGCTGAGTTGGTTGGTTCCTTCATTCTTTCCCCGGAGCTGTACCCGTATTCGCGCGAGGAGTTCTTCAAAAGAAAAAGGCTTTTTGATATAATCATTTGCGCCCATTTCCAAGGCAAAAACCGTATCCTGAATGCTATCCCTGGCCGTGAGAAAAATAACAGGCACCGGCGATTTGTTCAAACGGATTTGCCTGCAGATCTCAATTCCACTGATACCGGGAAGCATCCAGTCAACAAGCAACAGATCATACTCTCCTGCATTGACCAGGGCCATCTCCAGCCCGCTGGTACCGTCAAAAGCCTCGTCAACTGCAAAGCCTTCCTCTTCCAATCCTTCTTTTATGAATGAAAGGATGCCCGGTTCATCTTCAATAATCAGTATTCTCATGGATATGGACCTGAATGTTGTTCCTTTTCTGAATCTTAATCCCTTTTCAGTCGCCTGACGCGGGATCCGTGTTAAAATCAGTCCCCAAATTAAACTGAACACCGGCCGCATGCTCATAGACGAGCTTTCCTCCATAATATCCGGTACGGGCCACCGACAGGACACAGGCGAAAAACAGAACTAAAGCCAATGCTTTCAAAATACCGGTATACCTTTTCATCAGGACCAGGATAATCCGTATTCCAGCCGTTACTGTCACCAGCCAAACCGTCAGATCGGCCGCTTCTTCATGCTGCTCAATGGCCTGTTTCAGCAAACCTTGTTCCGCGATCCCGTCACCGGCCTGTTCCCCCGACATGAAGGCAGCAACGGTTCCCAGTGCGCCTAAAATTAATAAATAAAATCCTGTCTGTGATAATAATTCCCGTTTAATGATCAATCCTGCCAAGTCGGTTAAAAATCCAATGATCAGCAAAGCGATGGGGAAGTGGACCAGCATCGGATGTAAATGTGTCAAATCGATCATAATGTCATTTTTTAAATTTTATACAGTAATCAATTTTTAATCGGACTATGGTGCACATGTTGCTGAAAATTAGCCCCTGGCGTTGTGAAGCAACATGTTCGTTTAACAACAAATGAACAACATCAGTCATTAGAGAAGCCTTTAGCCATCCTTAAAATTTGCTTAAAATTTAGTTTTTAGTGGAGAAACGGTCATGAGTTTCAGTAGTTTTGGGTGATGAATTTATGAAACCCAATCATCCTGTTTCTTTTCAAATACGAATCATAACCATAAACTAAAACTTAAATTTATTTGTTTAGATGGTTATATATGTAAAAGTATAAATTATAGCATTTGATAGTATGAAGAACATTTTAGGTATCCTGCTGGTCTGTTTTGTGTTGATTGCCCATGGTCAGGAATGGCAAACTGATTTTGAGCAGGCGAAAGCTATTGCAGCAAAGGAAAACCGGGAGATCATTATGGTTTTTCAAGGTTCCGACTGGTGTGCGCCCTGTATTAAGCTGGATCAGGAAATCTGGAGTTCCGATGAGTTTAAATCGTATGCCAAAGATCATTTTATTATGCTGAAGGTGGATTTTCCCCGAAAAAAAGCAAATGCCTTAGTTCCCGAACAACAGGAAAAGAATAACAAACTGGCAGAGACGTACAATAAGCAGGGATTTTTTCCCCTGGTTGTTGTGTTTGATTCCGGGGGCCGTAAATTGGGAGAAACCGGCTATAAAAAGATGGTTCCCGGCGATTATATTCAACATCTTTTGTCTTTCAGATGACTCGGTTTTTAATCCTCACCGCGGCTTTGCTGCTCGCATCCAATGCGTTTTCACAAAAGATTTATAAACGAACTCTTTTGCTGATGGGGAGCCGTTTCGACATTACCGTTGTGGCCAACGATTCTGCCCGGGGAAACAGTTATATTGATCTTGCTGTCGGCGAGATCAGCCGGATTGAGCGTCTGATCTCTGAATGGGATCCAAAGTCCCGGACGTCCGAAATCAACCGGAATGCAGGCATTCATCCTGTTCAGGTTGAAAATGAATTATTCGGACTGATCGAACGGTCAATCGGCATCTCGAAATTGACTGATGGCGCTTTCGACATCAGTTATGCTGCGATGGATAAGATTTGGAAATTTGACGGCAGCATGAAGGAAATGCCAACCGACGAAGCGATTAAGGCTTCAGTGGAAAAAGTGGGTTACCGGAACATTATTCTCGATCGGACGCAGTCAACGGTGTTTTTGAAAATACCGGGAATGAAGATTGGATTCGGGGCCATTGGCAAAGGGTACGCAGCCGACAAAGCCAAAGCGCTTTTGATGGAGAGGGGCGTTCCGGCAGGAATAGTTAATGCTTCCGGCGACATGAATACCTGGGGTAAACAGCCAGGCGGAGAGGAATGGAAAATAGCCATTACCAATCCCCTGAATAAAAATAAGGTATTTGCTGTTTTGCCAATTCAAGAAGGTGCCGTGGTAACATCGGGCAATTATGAGAAATATGTCATCTTTAACGGGAAACGATACTCCCATATCATCGATCCTAAAACGGGGTATCCGGCTACCGGGATTATCAGCGCCACTGTTTTTGCACCAAAAGCAGAATTGGCGGATGCACTGGCGACTTCGGTTTTTGTGATGGGAATTGAAGTGGGTCTGGACCGGATCAATCAATTGCCGGGAGTGGAATGTGTCATCATCGATGACAACGGGAAGATATATACATCAAAACATATCCAAATTAATAAAATATAAACAGATGAAGAAAAAGGCGATCCTGCTGATCATGGTTTCAGCATTTCTTGGTTCATGCACAGCGGTGAAGGAATATGAAAAGGTGAACCTGAATGATCCGGATATGGCGCTTGCCACGAAAAAAGTTGACCGGTTTGAAATGAATTTTCAGGCTTATCGTGAAGCGGCTTCCGGGGCTAATGGAGGGAAAACAGGTGGAGGTTGTGGATGTAATTAACAGGAAAATGAAAAAATTGGCAATTGTAATCATCATGATTTTGCCCGTGTTGAATGTGTTTGCACAGGGCGGGGAACAAAAACCGGACAGCGTGTACAAAAACCGGGTACTGGAAAGTACAGAAATCGATATTTTAACCAGTTATTATTCACAGGATGGTGATAACGCTGCTGTCAGTGGCGGCATCGGTACCGAGAAACTGACCGATTTCACACCAACGATTGTGATTTCGGTACCACTCAATGAGGATGATGTACTGACGCTCGATGCAGGGATCTCTTCCTATACCTCGGCATCTTCAAGCAATATTAATCCATTTGACGGAGATCAGCCTGCTGATCCTTTCCAGGCTTCTTCGGGTGCCTCCAGAGCTGATCTTTACACAAATATAACCGGTTCATACAGTCACAGCTCAGATGACCGGAACAGGATCTGGTCGGCAAAGCTTTCGTTTTCAAACGAGTTTGATTATTCTTCTTTTGGCTTTGGCGGAAGTTATGCCTGGTTGTTCAATGAAAAGAATACCGAATTAAGTATCAATGGAAATGTCTATCTGGATCAATGGAAATTGCTGTATCCGATCGAATTAAGGTCTTTTGCCGGACAGGCCGGCGATGATGAAGACGAAGACGAAGATGATGACCGTATTCCCTGGGAGAAGCTGACCGGTAATACGCCTTATAATCCGTCGTTTACCGGATTTAACGATGAATCCAGAAACTCCTATTCGCTCGGTCTGGGCTTTTCTCAGATCCTGTCTAAACGGGTACAGGGTTCCTTATCACTTGACATGGTCAGACAGAATGGGCTTCTGTCTACACCCTATCACCGGATCTATTTTGCCGACAAAGACGGTTCTTATATCGAGAATTTCCGGCTCGCTGATGACGTGGAACGTTTACCTGATACCCGTACGAAAGTGGCCATTGGCGGGAGACTAAATTTTTTTCTGAATGAGATTTTCACGGCGAGGACTTATTACCGCTATTACACTGACGACTGGGGTATCGGATCGCATACGGCCAGCATTGAGATTCCGGTTAAGCTGTCCGGGAAATTCACGCTGTATCCGTCTTATCGCTTTTACCAACAGACTGCGGCCGATTATTTCGCAGCTTATGAACAGCATTTGTCGACCGAAGCGTACTATACTTCCGATTACGATCTTTCTAAATTCAGATCCAACCAGTATGGGATTGGGATCACTTATACGGATATTTTAACGAAGGCACGTCTTTGGAAGTTTAATCTGAAAAGCGTCGATCTCAAGTTTCACCGGTATGAACGGAATTCAAGCTTCAAAGCCAATATGGTCTCATTTGGGGTCAAGTTTGTAATGGATGATCTCTAAATATCAATTCGCCGATGAATTTAAAATCCAAATCAATAAAATGACTCCCAGGATGATCCGGTAATAACCAAAAACAATAAAACTGTGTTTTTTGATGAAATTCATCAAAAATTTAATCACGCCGATGGCCACGATAAACGAAATCAGGAATCCTGTGGTCAGGATGGAAAGATCATGCAAAGAAAAACTGAGCGGACTTTTCACCAACGAATATACCGATGCCGCTAAAATAGTGGGAATAGCCAGGTAAAAGGAAAATTCGGCCGCCAGTTTTCTCGAACATCCCAGCATTAAAGCGCCAATGATCGTGGCCGCCGACCTGGAGGTACCCGGTACCATGGCAAAACACTGGAATATTCCGATAAACAGGGCCATCTTGTAGGTCATCTGATCAACAGACATAATTCTCCCGTTATTTCTGTTGCGGTCAAGAATAATAAGTAAAATACCGCCAATGAGTAAACTGATGCTGACAACAGTCATGTTAAAGAGTTTCTCTTCAATGAAACCGGCAAATAAAAAGCCGAAAAGAGCAGCGGGTAAAAAGGCTGTCAGCACTTTTGACCAAAATTCGATGAAATCCTTTTCCAGCATCACCGACGGGCGGGCCGGGAAGATATCTTTCCAAAAGTAAATGATTACAGCCAGGATCGCTCCCATCTGGATAAATACATCAAAAAGCACTGTAAATTCTTTGGAATAAGATAGCCACTGATTTACCAAAATTAAATGCCCGGTTGATGAGACCGGGAGAAACTCTGTTAATCCCTCTACAACACCAAGAATAGCAGCCTTAATAATCTCCCACATGCACTTTGAGTTTTATTTTTTAAAGAAAACGAAAAAAACTGTTCCATAGCATATAAATGATTTATTAGAATCATTCTAAATAATTTCTTAACAACGATCGGGTTTGGCTTTGTTGCCCGGGGCCATAATTCCCGGCAAAAAGATCCCGACGGGGTTATAAATAAGATGATCAAAAGTTTCGTATTTCATAAAAAATTAATTATCTTGATGCCGGTATTTTAAGAATATCTTATTCATGTTTTTTTAGGGATTGTTAACATAGTAGACCTGCTTAAACGACAGGAAATTCAAAGGAGGAAAGGGAAGAAATCGTCAGATCTCTTCCCTTTATTTTCCAAAGTAAACTCTTCGTACGGATGTTCTGTTATTTTGATCGGGCATTCACAAATGGTATATTTGCGGGAAGGGGCTGGTGTTGTTCCTTCTCCTGCCTGATGCTGAATCTTTTTTTAAAGCTAAATGTGCTGCAAATGGGCATAAGTGTTGAGATCGTTTTATTGGTGATGTCTGTACTTTTTTTTGTGAGCATACTTGCAGGGAAAGCCGGATACAAATTTGGCGTGCCTGTTCTTTTATTATTTCTGACCGTTGGAATGTTATCAGGTACAGATGGCCTGGGCATTGAATTTGAAAATCTCCAGGTCGCCCAGGCTATAGGAACGGTTGCTCTTTGTATCATTCTTTTTTCAGGTGGAATGGATACAAAAATTTCAGAAATCCGGCCTGTTATTCCTCAAGGTGTTGTTCTGGCCACTGCCGGAGTGCTGCTGACCACTTTTTTTACGGGGGTGATGATCTGGTTGATCTTAGGAAGGACTGAAATGGGTGCGGGCGCCGGGCTCCTGACGGCTTTGCTGCTTGCAGCAACCATGTCATCGACCGATTCCGCTTCCGTTTTTGCCATCCTGCGGTCCAAGGGAGTTCATCTGAGAAAAAACCTTAGACCTCTGCTGGAGTTGGAAAGCGGGAGTAATGACCCGATGGCTTATATGCTTACCATTACCCTCATTGGAATCATCCAAAGTGGTACGGGGACAAATTTCTGGATAGTGGGTTTGAAAATACTTCTTCAGCTTGCCATCGGTGGAGGTGCCGGATTTTTCCTGGGGAAACTGGCCGTACGGATCATCAATCACCTTAAAATTGACAATGCTGCTTTTTACCCGATCCTGGTGCTCACTTCCTGTATTTTCATTTTTTCATTGACCTATTTTATCCGGGGTAACGGCTATCTGGCTGTGTATATCGGTGGATTGGTTATTGGGAATGCCCGTTTCGTTCATAAACGTTCTTCAATGAATTTCTTCGACGGATTGGCCTGGCTCAGCCAGATCCTGATGTTCCTGACACTGGGGCTGCTCGTTAATCCGCACGAATTGGTGCCTGTGATCATTCCCGGCCTGATTGTCAGTTTTATTATGATCCTGATCACCCGCCCGCTCAGCGTGTTCATTAGCTTACTGCCATTCCGGAAAATGACTTTTAGAGAAAAATCATTCATTTCGTGGGTTGGTTTACGGGGTGCTGTTCCTATTATCTTTGCCATTATACCGTTGGCAGAGCAGGTGCCGCAAGCCCGATTCATATTCAATATCGTGTTTTTCTGCACCCTTGTTTCCCTGATTGTGCAGGGGACCACACTCACCCGGGTTGCTTTGTTGCATCAATTAGCCGATCGGCCGAGGGAATACAGGAAGCTAAGAGAATTCGATGTGGAGTTCTCGGACGATATCAAGTCGGTTACAACGGAAATAAGCGTGGTTGGAAAGACCCTGATTCACGGAAACCGCTTGATGGATATGCCTTTGCCTGATAAAACACTGGTGGTTATGGTCAAACGCGGGGAGAAGTATTTTGTTCCAACCGGGAATACCGTCTTGCAGGAGGATGATAAGCTTCTGATTATCACTGACGATCAGGATGCGCTGATGGATACCTACCGGAACATGGGAATTGAAGATGGCGATGTAAAGAGGCAGTAGAGTAGAAATCTAAAAAAAAGATGTATATTTGTTCGTCTTTTTACGAATGGATAAAATGGAAGAGATAACCGTTTTTACAGAAGAACAAGTTCAGGCCGCCCGTTTTGCCAAGGCAATGGGACATCCGGTACGCCTCTTTGTGCTGGAGATGCTGAACAGAGAGGCATGCTGTTACAGCGGTGATCTCTCCGAACTTTTACCCATTGCAAAGTCTACCCTTTCCCAACATTTAAAAGAATTGAAGGATGCGGGTCTTATTCAGGGAGAAATTGAAGCTCCTAAAATTAAATATTGTATTAACCGGGAGAATTGGGCAAAAGCTCAGCAGCTGTTTAAGAAGGTTTTGAACAGTTAAAAATTTTTTGAAAACAAGGTTCGTCTTTTTGCGAAATACGAATGAATAAAACACACACAGCATGAATATTCAGATTTTAGGAACAGGTTGCGCAAAGTGCAAGGCGCTTGAAAAAGCAACCAGGGAAGCGGTAGCCGATGCCGGCATTGATGCAACGATCACCAAAGTTGAAGACATTGCCGATATCTTGAGTTATGGCGCGATCACACCGGCCTTGGTGGTCGATGGTAAAGTACTTGTAAAGGGCAGGGTTCCTGGTGTAGCGGAAATCAAAACGTTATTAACCAAATAAATTAACAGATGAAACGAGCCATGGAACCCACGGTTTACGCCCAAGGTAATGTTTATCGGCGAGGTCCATACGTCGACGTTCACTAAAAAAGTGATGAAGTTTAATACGAGAATTATACACAGTTAATTTGAAATGAAAAACATATGAAACAACTAGCCTTTATTTTCTTTTTTACTTTAGCTGCAGGTCTTTTTTCTGCGCAGGCCCAGTGTAATGGTTGCAGCAAAACCTGTGCGGATTCCAGTTGCGGCGACAAGCAAACAGCAGAATTGACCTATGGTGCCGCCAAAGAGACATCCGGTGTAAAAGCGTATTATTTTCACGCCACCCGCCGTTGCGTGACCTGCCAGGCTGTTGAGGCAGTGACCAAAGAAGCATTAAAGGAGTATTATGGGGAAAAGGTCCCTTTTCAGTCGATTGACAACGATAAAGACGGTCAAAATCCACTGATCAAAAAATTTAAAGTGAGTGGTCAGATGTTGTTAATCATAAAAGGTGAGCAAATCGTCAACCTGACCCAGGATGCTTTCATGAATGCACGAACCAATCCGGACAAACTGAAGGCCAAAATCAAATCAACCATCGATTCAATGCAATAGCGGATGGAGATCCTGCAGGAATTTCTGGAAAGTTCGCAGTTCCCGTTATTGTCAGCATTTATACTGGGGCTTATGACTGCCATAAGCCCCTGCCCACTGGCAACCAACATCACTGCGATTGGCTACATCAGCAAAGATATCAGTAGTCGCCGGAAGGTGTTTTTCAATGGACTGGTCTATACGCTGGGCAGGGCCGTCACTTACACCTCGATAGGACTTCTTTTCTTTTTGGGAGCAGAACAGTTTCGTTTGGAAAGTTTTTTTCAAAACTGGGGAGAGAAAATACTGGGACCGCTGCTCATTGTTATTGGGTTGTTTATGCTTGATCTGTTCAGTTTCAGGATACCCGGAGTGGGATTGGTCACCGGGAAAGTTGAAAACAATGCCGGTAAAAGTTACTTCCATGTTCTGCTGCTTGGAATTGTGTTTGCCATGGCTTTTTGCCCTTACAGCGGAGTTTTGTATTTCGGCATGCTGATCCCGATGACGATCAGCAACACCGGTGGCCTTTATCTCCCGGTCGTATTTGCGCTGGCTACCGGAATTCCTGTTATCCTTTTTTCATGGCTGGTCGCTTTCTCAATCGGATCGGTCGGTGGGATCTACAATAAAATGAAAGCATTTGAATTGTGGTTCCGCCGGGTAGTGGCCGTCCTTTTTATCGGAGTCGGAATTTATTACACCGTTGTATTTTTCTTTTGACATTATTTATCAACCATCAATCTCCCGGGCTTTGGAAACAAGAAAAGAAATTAAAATATTGATCTGGGTCGCTGCGCTGTTTCTGGCAGCCTTCTTTCTGCCGATAGAAAGTGCACGGTTTAATACAGCCATAGCGGCTTCCCTCGATCTGGTCAAATGGTATGCCCGCGAGCATGTGGTCCTTTGCCTGCTTCCTGCATTCTTCATTGCCGGGGTCATTTCAATTTTCGTCAGTCAGGGCTCAGTTCTGAAATATTTCGGGGCAAACGCCGGAAAATGGCTGGCCTATTCGGTTGCTTCCGTTTCAGGGACGATCCTTGCTGTCTGTTCCTGTACCATCTTACCCTTATTCTCGAGTATTCATAAACGCGGAGCAGGGTTGGGGCCGGCGATTGCATTTCTTTATTCTGGTCCGGCTATTAATATCCTGGCGATCATCCTCACGGCCCGCATCCTTGGAATGGAAATGGGAATTGCCAGGACCGTAGGAGCGGTGCTGTTCAGTGTCGTGATCGGATTGATTATGTCGTTGATATACAGGAAGGAGGAGAAACTAAAGAAGGAACAACAACTGAATATTGCGCCCGTACCGGAAAAAAGGCCAATGAGGCAGACCGCCTTTCATTTTTTTACACTTGTTGTCATTTTGGTTTTTGCCAACTGGGGTGCACCTGCCGGTGACGATACGTCCGGTTTGTGGTACCTGATCTGGCATTTCAAATGGATGATCACGGGTGTTTTTGGTCTGCTGCTGGCCTGTTCGCTGATATTTTTTCTGAAGATTAAATGGCAATGGGTGACTGCGGCTGTTCTGATTACAGCGCTCTCAGCATGGGCTGCAGATACTTTCATTGAAAACTCCAGGTTAAGTCCGATGGTTCCCATGTTGGTTGGGATCGGAGCCCTGGCGGTTGTAACCTTATTTGATAAGAAAGATGAAGACAACCGGGAATGGGCTCTTTCTTCCTGGGGATTTGCAAAACAAATACTGCCTTTGCTGGCTGTGGGAGTTGTTACCGCCGGATTTTTGCTGGGATCAACCCATGACGGAAACACGATTGCCGGGATTATTCCCAATGAATGGATCACCAGACTCGTCGGTGGGAACTCTGTTTTTTCAAACTTTTTTGCTTCTGTTGTGGGAGCCTTGATGTATTTTGCCACGCTTACTGAAGTTCCCATCCTTCAGGGCCTGATCGCATCGGGAATGGGCAAGGGACCGGCATTGGCACTGCTTTTGGCGGGACCGTCACTCTCACTCCCCAATATGCTGGTATTAAGAGGAGTGATGGGAACACAAAAAACTTTGGTATATAGCGGACTTGTGGTGATTATGGCCACTGCCTGCGGTTTGCTTTTCGGTTCACTGTGATTTTCTAAAAAAGTATGGCGTATGTATACGTTGTATTTAATTATGACGTATATTTGCGCCATAATTAACGAAGATTGTTATGGTAATAGCAAAGAAAGAATTATTTGAGCCGGAACTCCGGGAAGTGGCCGATCTGTTTAAGACGCTTTCCCATCCGGCCCGGTTGCAGATCCTTCTGTTTTTGGCTGAAACGAAGACCTGCATCTCAGGCGATATTTCGGAGGAGCTTCCGTTAAGCCGGACTACGGTGAATCAGCATCTGAAAGAGTTGAAGGACGCTGATCTGATCAGCGGTCAGGTGGAAGGAGCAAGGGTTAATTATTGTCTGAATCCGGCCAGAGTCAGTGCACTCAAAAAGTTGATCAATAAATTTTTAAATCAGGTTAACACGGATATTAATAACTGCTGTTAAGTCAGTCAAAACAATTGAAACATGAAGGTACTTATTCTATGTACAGGCAACAGTTGCCGCAGTCAAATGGCTCATGGTTTCCTGCAATCGTTTGACCGGGAAGTTGAGGTATTTTCGGCAGGGACCGAACCTGCAGCAAAGGTAAATCCCAAAGCCGTTGAGGTGATGAAGGAAGCAGGCATCGATATTGGTGACCACACGCCCGAAAAGGTTGATCAGTATCTGACTGATGAATGGGATTATGTCATTACCGTGTGCGGTGATGCCAATGAAAACTGTCCTGCATTCTTCGGGAAAGTCAAACACAGGCTGCATATCGGTTTTGAGGATCCCTCGCATGCGAAGGGAACAGAGGAATACATTTGGAGCGAATTTCGCAGGGTCCGGGATCAGATCAAAGAATCATTTTATCGGTTATATGTTGAGCAAATCAGGCCTCAGCTATAAACCAGCCGGGCTGAAGGAACTGAAGTTAATACACAAATTGCAGAAACCTGAGTTAAAAATTTAGACCAATGAATGCAGAAGATTTAAAATTAATTGTTCAGGAAAAGTACAGCGAAATTGCAAAGCAGAGTAAGTTGATGAACCAGGCTTCGTGCTGCGGATCTGCCAGTTGCTGCGGAGAGATGGACTATTCCGTTTTCAGTGACGATTATTCGGGACAGGTGGGTTATGTGCCGGATGCAGATCTTGGACTTGGTTGTGGTTTACCGACCGAATACGCGGGAATAGAAAAAGGACATCGTATTCTTGATCTGGGCAGCGGAGCGGGGAACGATTGTTTTGTGGCACGCGCGCTGGTTGGCGAAGAAGGAGAAGTGACCGGCCTGGATTTTACCGATGCTATGCTCGAAAAGGCGCGCCGGAATAATGAGAAGCTGGGATATACGAATGTCCGTTTTGTTAAAGGCGACATTGAAGAAATGCCGCTTCCGGATGCATCGTTCGACGTGGTGATCAGCAATTGCGTGCTGAATCTGGTCCCGGATAAAGCCAGGGCCTTCCGGCAGATCTTCAGCGTATTGAAAAATGGCGGACATTTCTGTGTTTCGGATGTGGTGCTTGTTGGCGAACTGCCTGCCGGCTTGAAGGAGGCGGCTGAAATGTATGCAGGCTGCGTATCGGGAGCGATCCAAAAGGAGGCTTATCTGGAGCTGATCAGGAAACAAGGCTTTTCAGGGGTTACGATTCATAAGCAAAAGCAAATTGTTATTCCGGAAGAGGTATTGAAAAATTACTTAACTGAAAAAGAAACAGATTCGTTCAGGCAATCCGGAGCCGGCATCTTTAGTATAACAGTTACTGCAAACAAATAAATTATGCGAAAACAAATCGGTTTCTTTGAGAAGTACCTGACTTTATGGGTCGCTTTGTGTATTGCCTGTGGAATCGGGATCGGTTATCTTGCGGGTGACTCCATTCAAATACTGAGTAATCTGGAGATCTACCGGGTGAATATCCCGGTAGCCATTCTGGTCTGGCTCATGATTTATCCCATGATGCTTCAGATCGATTTTTCCAGTATAAAAGATGTAGGCAAACGCCCGAAAGGGCTGATCCTTACCGTTATCGTCAATTGGCTGATTAAGCCTTTTACAATGGCCTTTTTTGCATGGATCTTTTTCTCAAAGCTTTATTCCGCTTTTATTTCACCTGAAATGGCAGGTGAATATATCGCCGGAGCAATTTTATTAGGCGCAGCGCCCTGCACGGCCATGGTTTTTGTCTGGAGTTACCTCACCGATGGTGATCCGAATCATACCCTGGTCCAGGTATCTGTGAACGATCTGATCATCCTGGTGGCTTTTGTACCAATTGTCGGGTTTCTCCTTGGGATTAACAATATTGAAATTCCATATGAGACACTTGTGGCCAGTGTGCTGATCTTTGTGGTCGTTCCTTTGACTGCGGGATATCTGACACAAAGGGTACTGGTGAGGTCAAAAGGTGGCGCCTGGTTTAAACAACGGTTCCTGCCACGCTTTAAACCGGTATCGGTCATCGCGCTTTTAACGACACTGGTTTTGTTGTTTGCGTTTCAGGGAGGGAATATCACGAAGAACCCGATGATCATCCTGTTTATTGCGATACCCCTGATCATTCAAACGTATTTTATCTTTTTTATTTCCTGGTACGCCGGTCGTTTTATAAAGCTTCCCTATGCCATCTGTTCACCTTCCGCATTGATCGGTGCAAGCAATTTTTTCGAACTGGCCGTAGCAGTTGCCATCGCCCTGTTCGGTCTGCAATCGCCTGCTGCCCTGGTCACTGTTGTGGGTGTGCTGGTGGAAGTACCGGTCATGCTTTCATTGGTCGCTTTTGTGAACCGCTCCCGCAAGTCTTTTCCTGCAAATATCGCTCATTAACATTCGATGGGGAACTGCAGGTCTCAACAGGTCCCCATCGATTTTAAGCAGTATACGGGCATAAAAATTCCGTTTATCCCCTAAAAAACAGCTATTCGCCGAATTTTTTATAAGTTGTAAGACAGGTTTTGGTAGCTTCGCCGCCGAAAACTAAGAAAACAATTAAACAATGCGAACAGCGATTCTAAGGCAGGTATGCCTTTTTGTGTTCATTTTTTGGGTCAGTACGCTTTTTGCCGATAATGCAGAAAAGAAGCGTTTTACGGTAAGCGGGTATGTGAAAGACTCTTCCAACGGTGAAGTGCTGATAGGCGCCACCGTTTATACTTCGGGC
>Ga0074195_1000241_pt1 | contig 127545 bp, 134 predicted proteins | sample EPASupsiteHSE623_FD_64525 | JGI IMG/M metagenome (GOLD analysis project Ga0074195, IMG submission 64525) | Bioremediated contaminated groundwater from EPA Superfund site, New Mexico - Sample HSE6-23 | ecosystem: Environmental > Aquatic > Deep subsurface > Groundwater > Contaminated ...
ACTCAAGGGGAAGCAAATGAGACATAAAGTAAGAAGAGGCCATTTGAACAGGTTTACCAGCTGGAGGAAAGCGACAGTTTCCAGCACCGTCCGCAATCTGATAAACTGCGGCAGGATAAAGACTACCAAAGCCATCGCCGCGGCGATCAGGCCTGAAGCGGAAAAGATGGTCACGCTTGCCAAGCAGGGCACCCTGGCGGCCAAGCGGCGCGCTTACCGCACCCTGTGCTGTCATAAACTTGTCGCCAAACTGTTCGGTGAGATAGGCCCGCTGTTCAAGGATGTCCAGGGTGGATATTGCCGTATCCTTAACCTTGGAAACCGGCGCGGCGATAATGCCGAGATAGTGCTCTTGGAATTTACCCGTCTTCCCAAAGGCAAAGAAAAACCGGCCGTTAAGCATTCCGCCGTCAAGAAAGAGTCCGCGGTGATCGACGCGGAAACGGTAAAAGAAGAATCTGCCGGCGCCGCCCAGCCTAAACCGCAGAAAAAGACCAGGCAGTATCTTCCGGAAGACCAGAAGTCGGGTAAGAAATTCTTAGGCGGCATCAAAGGGATATTCAATAAGAAAGATAAACCTACTCCGTAAGCCGGAAGCAGGCAGGCCGTTCTTCCGCCGGTAGATCGATACCCCGGCGCCCAGTGAGGCTCTTACTATGCGCATAGACACCCGGATTGCCGAACGATTGAAGAAAATAAAGCCGTCTTCCACTCTGGCCGTCACTTCAAAAGCCAGGAAGTTGAAGGCCGAAGGAAAAGACGTCGTCAGTTTCGCCGCCGGGGAGCCGGACGCCGACACTCCCGATTTCATAAAAGACGCCGCGATCGAAGCGATCAAGTCCGGCTTCACGAAATATACCCCGACCACCGGCATACCGGAACTAAAGAAAGTAATCACCGAGAAACTGAAGCGGGACAACGCTCTGGAATATAAACCGGAACAAGTTGTGGTTTCCTGCGGGGCCAAGCATTCCATTTTTAACGCCTTGATGGCGCTGGTGGATCCGGGCGACGAAGTGGTTATCCCTTCTCCGTACTGGGTAAGTTATCCGGAGATGGTCAATCTTTGCGGGGGGATCCCGCGTTTTGTGAAGACCGCACCTAAGAACGGCTTCCGGGTGACCGCCGGAGAACTTGCCGCGTATATCTCTCCTAAAACCAAAGTATTGATCCTGAACAGCCCTTCAAATCCGGCGGGCTCGGTTTATACCCGGGAAGAACTTTCCGCCATCGCCGAGTTGTGCGCATCCAAGAAAATCTTTGTTATCAGCGACGAAATATACGAGAAACTCATTTACGATCGTCTGGAGCATATTTCCATCGCCGGGTTACACCCTGAAATGCGGGATCTGGCGGTGACGGTGAACGGCATTTCGAAGACCTACGCGATGACCGGATGGCGCATCGGTTATCTGGCGGCTCCCGCGGATGTCGCGGAAGCGATCGGGCGCATACAGGACCACACCACTTCCAATCCATGTTCTATCAGCCAGAAGGCCGCTTTGGCGGCGCTTAAGGCGCCCGAAGAATTCGCGTCGGCAATGCGGGAAGAATACTCTAAAAGAAGGGATTATATGACCGGCAGGCTGCGTTCAATGCCCAATTTAACATACGTGCCGCCGCAGGGGGCTTTCTACGTTTTCTGCGATATTTCGCGCACGGGCCTGGATTCGCTTGCCTTTGCCGGACGGCTTCTGGAAGAAAAATATGTGGCGGTGATACCGGGAGAAGGTTTCGGCAGGGACGATTATATCCGGTTCAGTTTCGCCACCGGGATAGGGCAGATAACCAAGGGAATGGACAGGATAGAGGAGTGGCTGAAGACGCTATGACACCCAAGACTCTGGCAGAGAAAATTTTAAGTGAGCACGCAGGCAGGGATCTACAAGCCGGGGATTTCGCGATCTGTAAGGTGGATTTTACCTTTGGACAGGACGGCACGTCGTCGATAATAATAGACCGGGTGCGCGAAATGGGCATAAAGAAGCTGAAAACCAGGTTCTGTATGGTCATAGACCACAGCGCGCCGTCCCCGTCGGAAGGCGTTTCGCGGGTGCACAAGAAGATGCGCGTGTTCGGCAGCGAATTCAAACAGCCGCTGTTCGATATCGGCTGCGGGGTCTGCCACCAGGTTATCCCGGAATCCGGGCAGATACTTCCCGGGGACATCGTGCTGGGAGCGGATTCGCACACCTGCACTTACGGGGCGTTGGGTGTGTTTTCTACCGGTGTCGGTTCCACGGACCTGGCGGTAACGCTGGCTGCCGGCAAGAACTGGTTCAAGGTCCCGGAAACCATAAAGATAGTCATAAACGGCAAACTGCCCGGGGGCGTTTATGCCAAAGACGTGATCCTTTATGTCATCGGCAAGATAAAGGCCGACGGCGCTACTTATAATGCCGTGGAGTTCAGCGGCACCGCGATAGACTCTATGGATATGGACGCCAGGATGACCATTTCCAATATGGTGGTTGAAATGGGCGCCAAGGCCGGCCTGATGCCGATAGACGCCAAAACCGTCGCCTGGTTCAAGACCAGGGGAGTCCCCGCTTCCCGTATCAGGCGCTTGAGCCCGGATAAAGGCGCGCGCTACGCGCAGGTTCTGGAGTACGATGTTTCCAAACTTGAGCCGCAGGTTTCCCTGCCGCACAGCGTCGACAGCGCGGTCCCGGTGGGGAAAGTGAAAGGGATAAAGATAGAGGAAGCGTTCATCGGCACCTGCACTAACGGCCGGCTTGACGATCTGCGCGCGGCCGCTGCGGTGCTTAGGAAACGGAGCGTCGCTAAAGGCGTAAGGCTTATTGTAGCTCCGGCCTCGCGGGAGATATATATGCAAGCGCTTAAAGAAGGCATTATCGAAGATTTTGTCGCGGCCGGGGCCGCGGTGGTCGTCGCGGGATGCGGTCCGTGCGTGGGTACGCATAACGGCATTCCGGCCGACGGGGAGAAGGTGATCTCGACGGCAAACCGCAATTTCAAAGGCCGAATGGGAAATCCGAACGCGTTCATTTATCTGGGCTCGCCGGTACTGGCGGCGGCTTCCGCCCTGGAGGGCAGGATAGCAGACCCCAGAAAGTATTTGTGAAACGGAGGTAATTGATGGAAATCAATGAGCTCCTGCTGTTATGTATCGAGAAACGCGCTTCCGACCTGCACATTACGGAGAATGAGCCTCCCATACTGCGCATAGACGGCAAACTTTACCGCACGGGGCTTGCTCTCTTGAATAAGCAGGAGACAAAGCGGATGATCTATTCCGTCTTGAGCAACCCCCAGAAGGAGATGTTCGAGAAGGACCTGGAACTTGATTTTTCGTTGTCCCTCCCGGGGATGGACCGTTTCAGGGTCAACGTGCATCTGCAGAAAAACTCCGTAGAAGCGGCTTTCCGCCGTGTCCCGCTGAAGATCCCCACTTTCGACGACCTGGGGCTTCCTCCCATAGTGATGGAACTCGCGCGCAGGCCGAACGGACTGGTGCTGGTCACCGGCCCTACCGGTATGGGAAAGACCACTACGCTTGCCGCGATGATCGATTTGATCAACAACGAGCGGGAAGCGCATATTATATGCATCGAAGACCCGATAGAATTCATTCATAAAAATAAGAAGAGCGTCATCAAACAACGCGAGGTATACAGCGATACGCATTCCTTCGCCAACGCATTGAAGCACGCCCTGCGCCAGGACCCCAACGTGATCGTGGTGGGGGAAATGCGCGACCTGGAAACTATATCCACTACTCTTACCGCCGCGGAAACCGGGCACCTGGTATTGGCTACTCTGCATACCCCGGACGCCCCGCAGACGATACAGAGGATCATCGACGTATTTCCGCCCTACCAGCAGCAACAGGTCCGTCTGCAGTTATCGGATTGTATCCAGGGGATAGTTTCCCAGCTTTTGCTTCCGGTTGCTTCCGGAGAAGGCAGGGTGGTGGCTACCGAGGTGCTTACCGGCACTCCCGCTATCAGGAACCTGGTCAGGGAACAGGAAATAGAGCAGATACCTACTTTGCTGCAGACCGGCAGCCAGCACGGTATGCACACTATGGATAAGTCCCTGAAGAATATTTTTCAGCAAGGGCTGATCAGCCTGGAGACCGCGCTTTCGAAGGTAAAGAACCCGGAAGAATTCAGGCAGCTATAATTCAACTAAGTTTTTGAACAATAGAGCAATAGGAAATTAGAACGCAATTGGGTTTCTTTGTCTATTGTTCAATTGCTCTGTGCGGCGGCATAGGCGCACGAAGAGGAGTAAAAATGAAGTTTAATGCCGAAGCGATCAAACTCGGGGATAACATAAATACGGACTTTATCATCTCCGGCAGATATAAATTCGCCATTACCGATATGAAGGAACTCGCCAAGCATATAATGGAGGATATAGATCCTGCATTCCCTTCCAAAATCAAGCCGGGGGCCTCCGTGATCGTGGCCGGGGGGAATTTCGGGATGGGCTCTTCGCGCGAGCAGGCGCCGCTGGTGATCAGGGAAAGCGGCATAGTCGCGGTGCTGGCCAAATCTTTCGCCAGGATCTTTTACCGTAACGGGTTCAATATCGGGCTGCCGTTGATCGAGGTGGATACCTCCGGGATAGACGAAAAAGACGCCTTAAGCATAGACCTGGATGCGGGTATTCTCAGGAATCTCACCAAGAACAGCGAAACCAGGATCAAACCTTTCCCTGCTTTTATGCAGACATTGTTGAGCGAAGGCGGACTGGTCAATTACTATAAGAAATACGGGGGATTCAAGGTTTGATCGTAGCCCGGAAATCCCGAATGTCTTAGATTGAATATCGTCTATCGGTTACGGTTTTAACACGTTACCGTGTCCCCACATCGATACGGGCTTCGTTACCGTAGCCGTTGGACGGGAAATCAATATAGAAAGGTCAGTCGTTATGAAGTATACAGTTACTCTTATACCCGGCGACGGGATAGGCCAGGAAGTAAGCGAAGCGGCGCGCAGGTGTATCGATGCGGCCGGAGTAAAAATAGATTGGGAAACGGTCATCGCCGGCCAGGCAGCTTACGAAAAATACGGCGAGGTGCTTCCGCAGTCGGTAGTGGATTCGGTGAAGAAAAACAAAGTGGCTTTAAAGGGCCCGATCATCACTCCTATCGGGGGGGGGTTCCGCTCGGTGAATGTGGCCATCCGCCAGGCGCTGGACCTCTACGCCTGCGTCAGGCCGGCGCGTTCGTGCCCCGGCGTGCGCAGCGCCTTTGACGGCATCGACCTGGTGATCGTGCGCGAAAACAGCGAGGACCTTTATTCGGGGATAGAATTCGAGGAGGGCAAGCAGGAAACCCTGGAGATGATAGCCCGGATAACCGCCGCCTCGGGTAAGAAAATACGCCTTGATTCCGGGATATCCATCAAGCCGATCTCGCGTTTCGCTTCGCAGCGCATCGTGCGTTACGCTTTCGAATACGCCTTGAAATACGGCCGCAGGAAAGTGACCGCGGTGCATAAGGCGAACATTATGAAATTTACCGACGGGCTTTTCCTGAAGACAGCGCGGGATGTCGCGCGCGAGTACGAAGGCAGGGTGGAATTCGAAGAGGCGATAGTGGACAATATGTCTATGCAGCTGGTGCAGCGGCCGCGTAATTACGACGTGCTGGTGCTGCCTAATCTTTACGGGGACATTCTTTCCGACCTGGCCGCCGGGCTGGTCGGAGGGCTCGGCGTGGCCCCGGGCGCAAACGTCGGTGAGGAATACGCGGTTTTCGAGGCGGTGCACGGTTCCGCCCCTAAATACGCGGGAATGAACAAGGTGAATCCCACGGCGATGATACTTTCCGGCGTGCTGATGCTCCGTCATCTGAAAGAGGATGCCGCCGCCGGCAAACTGGAGAAAGCTGTCAGGCAGGTGATCGCCGAAGGCAGGAATGTCACTTACGACCTGAAAGCCGACAGGAACGATCCGTCGAGCGTGGGTACGGCGCAGATGGCAGACGCGGTCATCGCCGCGATGAAGGAAAATCAATAGATGAAGATTTCCGTTATAGGGGCCGGGAATGTGGGCGGCACGGCGGCGATGCGCATAGCGCAGGAGCGCCTGGGGGACGTCGTGCTGGTGGATATTGCCGACGGGACGGCAAAAGGCAAGGCCGCTGACATAAACGACGCCAGGAACGTGCTGATGTACGACAGCGTTGTCCGCGGCACCGGGGATATCTCCGCCGTCGCAGGTTCGGATATCGTGGTTTTCACCGCCGGGCTGGCGCGCAAACCGGGAATGACCCGCGAAGATCTTTTGAACAAGAATGCCGCGATATTGAAAGAAGCCTGCCTGAAAATAAAGGAATCCGCTCCCGGCGCAATACTGATCATCGTCACCAATCCGCTTGATCTGATGACCGCTTTGGCGCTGCGGGTCACCGGTTTCAGCCGTAACAGGGTCCTGGGTATGGGGATGACTTTGGACGCGTCCCGTTTCGCAAATATATTGTCGGAACGTTTGAATGTCCCGGCTTCCGCTATTAACGCCTGCGTGATCGGCAGCCACGGAGAAGGGATGATACCTTTGCCGCGCTTTACCACCATAGACGGCAACCCGTTGCCCGGGCTGCTCGATGCTCCCGCTATCGAAGAAGCCGTGAAACGCACCGTGGGCCGCGGCCAGGAGATAGTTTCTTACTTCGGGAACGGCAGCGCTTTCTTCGCGCCTTCGGCGGCGATATGCGATCTGGTGAAGATCATCGCTTTGGATACCCGGAGGGTCAGAGGCGCTTCCGTGATGCTGGAAGGCGAATACGGACTGCGCGGGGTATGTATCGGCGTTCCCTGCCGCATCGGGCGTTCGGGCGTGCAGGAAGTGATAGAATTGGAACTGGACGCGCGGGAAAACGATAAGTTACGCGCCTCGGCGGAGGGATTGAAGAAACTTTTTTCGGGAATGGCGCTTTAGGTAAGGGATAAACCAGGATTTTGCCCCGGCAATATCCGGAGGATTGACCTTATGGAAGGAATGCTGCGCGTTATAAATCTCGGACCGGTCCCTTTTGATCCCGCCGTGCGGGTGCAGAAGGAATGTCTGTCTGCTTCGCTGGACAGCCCCGGAGTGCATTCTCTGATCTTCTGTTCCCACCAGCCTGTAATTACCTGCGGCACAGCCCACCGGGCCTCTGATATCCTGGCCGATTATCAAACTCTTAAAGGTATGAATATAAGTGTCCGTCAGGTGAATCGCGGCGGAGGAGTGTCCTATCACGGCCTCGGGCAGATCACGGTTTATCCGGTTTTTAACCTTTGCTGCCTGAAGAGAGATATCGGCTGGTTCATCAGCCGGCTGGAAGAGTGCGTGACCGTTTTTCTTGCCGGGTTCGGGGTCGATTCCGGACGCAAAGAGGGGTTTCCCGGTGTCTGGACCGGAAACCGCAAGATATGTTCCATCGGAGTGGCTTTCAGCCGCTGGGTCTCTTTCCACGGATTGTCTGTCAACATCCGCAAAGAGGATATGCTCGCTTATTCATTGATCAGGCCCTGCGGTATGGACATAAAGATGACCTGTCTGGAGGATGAAGCGCCGCAGGCGGCAGCTTGCGATTACGCCGGGATGGTAACGGTCCTGCTACAGTCTTTTATGAAAGTCTTCTGGCCGCAGGGAATACGAACAGAGGAGATCCGAAAATGCTTATAGAAGTAAAAGTCCCTTATCTCGGCGCGGGCATCGAGAAAGCCAGGGTCACGTTCATCTATTGCCGTCCTGGTGAAGATATCGCCAAAGACGCTGACCTGATCGAACTGACCGCGGACAAAGCCGCCTTCAATCTCCCCGCGCCCTGCCCGGGAAAGATCGGCGAACTCAAAGTATCATGCGGCGATACGCTCAACGTGGGCGACACGGTCTGCTTTATAGAACAATCCTCCTGAAAGACCCGGCTCTTACCGCGTTCCTTCTGTCCGTTATCCTATTTTTTCAACTCCCGGAAAGTAAACGGGTTACCGGTCTTCTCTATCCTTGACAATAGCGGTTTTTGATTGTATAAACAATTTAATAGGCTGCGATGGGTGAATTAACTTTAATCGGAGCGCAGAATTCCCGAATGCCTTAAAAGTGGGTATAGGAGTTTCGGGATGAATGCGCAAAGATTAACCTCGCCAAAGTTTCAGTGGCGGGTGATAATTCAGGAAAGAAACCCCGGACTTCAGTCCGGGGAGTATTCATTCCCAAGACTGCTTGAAAATAAATACAGCCGGGTTTCTTATCTGTCAGATAGAAGACTCCTGCCTGAAGATCGCCGGTTTCTCGTCCGGACGGAGCCGTAAAAAGTTTTGTTGTCTATTGGCCGAGAAACGCCTGCCTGCCGGTGCCGGCGACCGGGAACTCTCCTTAAATATACAATCCGCCATAAATAAATTCATTCCCCGAGCGCCGGAACGCCTGATCATTTCTTTGCCCAGGAGCCGGGTTACCTGGAAACACCTGAAGATCCCTTCCAATTCCCGCCGTGAAATAGCGCAAGCCAGCCGTTTGCACGCCGGCAGGCTTATGTTCCTGCCCGAGGATGAAGTTGTCTCGGCGTATGAAATAATAACTCTGGATAAAAAAGGCGGGGCGCTGGTAAGCCTTATGGCAACCAGCCGCGCCGATATCGCGCGTTACTACCGGCTTTTTCATTTTGTCCCCCCGGACAAGATCAGTTTTTTTCTTTCCAGCCAGGGAATAGCCGGTGCTTTCGGGAGCTTACGCGTTAAGAGAACGGGCGGGTCACTGGTCCTGGTATCATTAGCGGGGGCATGGGAGGCGGCGTTCATAAAGAACGGCAGGCTGGTTTATACCCGTAGTTTCACCGTTAATCAGCAGGGAAATTACTTCGGGGCCCTCTCAACGGAGACCAGCGCTATGCTGGAATACTGTTCCAGGGAGATCGAGCGCGGCCGGATAACTGATATTTACCTGATGGGTCCGGGGGCGACGCGCGGGCAAAGGGATACGGCGCGTGAACTTTCCCGGCGTATAGGGCTGCGGGTGCATTTACTGTCGTATGCGGCTTTGTTTTCCGGGGCCCGCGATCTGACCCGCAGCGGGAGTAAACGGAAAAAGAATATTTCGTACGCCGCGCTTATCGGCTTGAGTCTGCAGGATCATCGCGAAGCCGGTGATTTTTCTCTTCCGGAGATCAAGATAAAAAGAAAGGTCAACAAACTACAGCGGCTGGCCGCGGTATTTATCGGATCCCTCGCGGCCTTGAGCGCGTTCTTCTCTTTCCGGTATGGTTTTCTTGCTGCCGCGGAATCGGAGCAGGCGCGGAAGATAGCCGCGGCTATTAAGGAAATGGAGACGGCGGCATTGCCGCTGCTCGGGCTCAAAAGCAGGATTTTCGAATTAAGCGAACGCGCACGCAGGCAAGAAGGCAGTTTATCGCGCGGATTGTTCTATATAAGCGAAGCGGCCGCGAAAAACAGGATAGTGCTGGATAAGCTGATCTATGAGCGTGATAAACGTTTGATGCTCCAGGGCAGGGAAAACGGGCTGGATGCGTTGAAAGGATTTATTCCGGCCGCCGGTGATAATCCGGTTTTCGGGGCGTGGAAGCCGGGTGAACTGACGATAAAGAGCGCGGATAATATTGCCGGTAAGCTGGGAAACGGAGAAGTTCTCTTCAGGGCGGAATGGATAAAGACGCTAAAGTGATCGCTGCGCGTAATTTCTGTCTGTTCCTTTGTCTCATCGCGGTTTTGCTTTCCGCGGTTTGCGTCAGGTATTTTATCTTAAGGTATGCCGCGGCAAGGCAGAAAAGGCTTTTTTTGCAGGAACGCTCGCTTATTTTGAGATCTTTACTCTCCGTTCAGGAAAAGTCCCCGGGCGATCTCCGGCCGGCAGGCGTTGATTATAGAGCGATGCCCTGGGATAGTGACAACATTCAATCCTACGCCATGGCCGCTGCCGGGGAGATCAACCGTCTGGCCGACGGCTGCGGCGTTAAAGTGGTCTCGATGCGCGCTTCAGCCCCGGAAAGACGCGCGGAAACGGTTAATCTGGAAACGGAGACAACAGGCGGCGAGAAGGAAATACTGGCATTTATCTCCGCGGTTGAGAATTCCCTGTTTATTTTCACTATAAACAAAGCGCGTATCGACGTCCTGCCGGGCGGCGGAGATCAGCTTAAAGCCGGTTTCTCGTTTTCCGCTTTAAAAAATATTCCCGGAGCGGCGCAAGAGAAATTGAAGGGCGGTGAGCTTTTTTCTGAAACTGTCTCAATGCTCCGGAGCAATGTTTATCCCGGAGAAGGGAAAAGTTTATTTTTTGATGGCCACGGACGCGTTTCTGACCGGGCACAGACAGCCGCGGATGAGCGGTTCCAGTCCGTAAATGGAGATCAAAGCGGGCTCCCCGGGATAAAACTCACCGGCATAATCCTTGGCAGAGAACCGGTGGCTTTTGTGGAGGATTGCGCGGCCGGGAAGAATTACCGTCTTTACCCGGGACAGTATATTAACGGATTCCGCCTGGAGCGCGTAATGAAAGGAAAAGCTTTTTTGCTAAAGGGAGAGAGAGTTTATGAACTTTCTTTGTAAGATGACCGCGGTGTTATTATGCGTTTCCGGGGTTTGTCACGCTGCGCCCGTTCCGGGGCGGGAAACGCGGGAAAACGGGTTGATCTCGCTTGAAATGAACGACGTGGATATCGCCGGGGCTTTACAGGTTGTCGCGGAGAAAGCCGGGTTGAACATTGTCATCGGAAGCGGAGTGCGCGGCAAAGTCACGCTTTTTGTCAAAGATGTGGACCCTGAAGCCGCTTTCGAGCTGATCCTTATGTCTAACGATCTGGCCTGCGAGAAAGAAAACGGAATATGCCGCGTGCTTACGCAGAGGGAATACGAGGTGCTGCACGGGGAGCGCTATAATTCAGGACTAAGATCCGGGACAGTAAAACTGAAATACGCTTCCGCCAAGGGGCTGGTGGAGGTCCTCAGTCAGGTTAAATCCCCTCAGGGGAAAGTGATCGCGGAGAGTGTTTCGAATACATTGATACTTATCGATAATCCGGCTAAATTGTCGGAAATGTTGAGTTATATCGACAAGGCCGATATTCCCGGCACGGAAACCAGGGTGTTTTCTTTGCGTTTCGCGCGCGCCGCCAAGCTTTCGGCCAAGATCCAGGACCGTCTTACTCCCGGCTGCGGTTCTTTACGTGTTGACGAGGAGAGCAACAAGATCGCGGTCACCGATTATCCGCGGCGGGTGTCGGAGATCGCGGAGTTGATCGCGGCCTTCGACGAAAAACCCAGGCAGGTGCTGATCGACGCTCAGATCATCGAGGTCAGCCCGGAAGATAAATTCGAGATGGGCGTGGATTGGGACTATTGGATAAACAAGCATTTCCGCGTTACCGGACAGCTGCCGATAGGCACGGCAAACCGGCTGGTAATGGGCACGCCGCCGGTCACGCCGGGAGAACCGGGACAGTATAAAGCGGTCATCGATATGTTGCGCACTATCGGCAGAGTGCGCATACTTTCCAGCCCGCGTATAATGGTGCTCAACAACGAGCAGGCGAAGATAATGGTGGGGACTAAAGACGCGTATATAACTTCCTCCATATCCGTGCTCGAGAGCGACGACAGCATCTCCGCCCAGAACGTCAATTTTCTTGATGTCGGGATCAAACTTTTCGTTACTCCTTTTGTCAACAGCGAAGGCTATGTGACTATGCGTATCCATCCGGAAGTGAGTTCTTCGCGCAGGGAAGACATTATCGCCGAGGGCAAAGTTACGCAGGTCCCGGTTGTCAGCACCTCGGAAACGGAGACCACGGTTATGCTTAAAGACGGCGTTACTCTGTTGATCGCCGGGTTGAACAGCGATGAGAAGTCTCTGACGGTCAAGAAGGTCCCGTTTTTTGGGGATATACCTTTTCTGGGCGTTTTTTTCCGGAGCCGCTCCCAGGAGCACAACCGTAAAGAACTGGTTATTCTACTAACCCCGCATCTGGTAGACAACGGCGTTCCTTCAGCCGCCGCCGCGCGTTTTATTAGCGGTAACAAAGCCTTCCGTTCGCGGCTGCCGGTAAAGATCCCCATACCCGATCTCGCCCGCCGCGTCAACGGACAAAATACTTGAAAAACCGCCCGATTTATGATATTTTACGGCAGTAGAGCCTTATACCGGCGTGGTTTGTCCGGCTTCCTATTAGTTCCCCTATTTTAACCTTAATGCAAAGGAGATATTTCCCGTGAATATTAACGACGACGCGTTCCAGAGTGAGGTGCTTGAGTCGACTTTGCCGGTGCTGGTGGATTTCTGGGCGCCCTGGTGCGGCCCCTGTAAGATGCTCGGCCCGGTGATCGAGGAACTTGAGAAGGAGTTCTCCGGCAGGATCAAGTTCGTGAAGATGAACATCGACGACAATTCCCGCACGCCGACTAAGTACGGGATAATGTCCATACCCACCCTGATATTTTTCCGTAACGGCCGCGTGATGGAACAGGTCGTCGGCGCGCTCGGCAAGTCCGAACTTAAACGAAAAATCGAGGGATACCTCGGTTAAGGTCAGCCGCGGGTTTTGCGATGAGAAAAATCTTTATTGCCGCCACCCAGCAGAACGACGGCAAGACCACGGCCAGCCTTGGTCTTGTCTGTAACTTCCAGCGCAGGTTCAACGGCGTGGGGTTCATTAAGCCTATCGGGCAGCGTTATCTGGAAGAGGACGGTTTTAAGATCGATGAGGACTCTCTGCTGCTGGAGGAGGTCTGCGGCATAAAAAGCGGGATAAAAGATATGAGCCCGATCGCCGTGGAGCGGGGGTTCACCGAGAATTATATCGTCAAGCCTAACGGTGCCGCGATCTCCAGGCGGATCAAGGACGCCTTCCGCAGGGTCTCCAGGGACAAGGATATAGTGATCATCGAGGGCACCGGGCACGCCGGAGTGGGGTCGGTCTTCGACCACTCGAACGCCGCGGTAGCCAGGATGCTCGGTTCCAAGGCGGTGATCATTTCTTCCGGAGGCGTGGGCAGGCCGATAGACGAGATCATCCTGAACAAAGCGCTGTTCGATAAAGAAGGCGTCAAGGTCATCGGCGTGATAATCAATAAGGTCCTGCCGGAAAAGCTGGACAAGGTCAAGACGCTGGTGAAAAAAGGGCTCGAACGTAAAGGGATAAAGGTGCTCGGCGTCCTGCCGTATACCCCGCTGCTGTCTTATCCCAGCATCGAACAGATCCTGGAAGAAAGCGATTTCGAGCTCCTTTGCGGCAGGGAGCATATCGAAGTTTATATACGTAAGATCATCGTCGGGACAATGACGCCCCGGAATATCATCAGGTATATCGAGGATGACAGCCTGCTGATCACCTCCGGAGACCGGGAGGACGTGATAATGACAGCGCTCGGCTGCGTCAGGGACGACGAAAAAGAGAAACTGCGCATTTCCGGGATAATACTTTCCGGAGGGATAGTGCCGGATCCTTCGATTATGGACCTGCTTGCCAGGGCCCGTATCCCGGTATTGCTGGCGAAAACAGATACTTATAACGTAGCTTCGCGTATACACGATATGACGATAAAAATACGCCCGTGCGACCGGAATAAGATCGAGGAAGTGGTGAGATTGATAAAGGAAAATGTGGATATGGAAGGTATATTGAAAGGAATGTAGCGATGAATTCCATCTTGAGGATACGCGAAAAAGCCGGGGCGGCCGACAAGCTGATACTTTTGCCGGAATACGAGGATAAACGCACGCAGGAGGCCGCCGCGATGCTCAACGCTGAAAGAATAGCGCGCGCCGTTCTTCTGACTCCGGATAAGATAGACCGGGAGAAGAAAGAGAAATACGCGGAAGAGTTTTTTCAGATGCGCAAGGCCAAGGGGATGATCCCGGAAGAGGCGCGCAGGATATTCGAAGACCCGCTTTATTACGCGGCAATGGAAACCAGGGCCGGGCAGGCTGACGGTTTTGTCGCCGGAGCGGTGCATACCACCCCGGATATGGTCAGGGCGTCCATTCTTTGCCTGGGAGTGGATAAACATATCGGCCTGGCATGCAGCTGTTTCATTATGGACGTTCCGGATTGCGAGTACGGGCAGAACGGACTGTTCATCTATGCCGATTGCGGAGTTATTCCCGATCCCGACGCATTACAGGTGGCTTCTATCGCCCTGGCGGCTTCCGAGCTCGGCAGCAGGATCCTGGATATGCCCCCGCGCGTGGCCCTCTTAAGTTATTCCACCAAGGGGTCGGCCAAGGGCAGGTCGGTGGAGAAGATGGTGGAGGCGTTGAAAATACTGAAAGCGAAGGCCCCGCAGCTGGAAGCGGACGGCGAACTGCAGGTGGACGCGGCTATCGTGCCCGAAGTGGCGCGTATAAAATCCCCCGGTAATCCTATGGCCGGCAAAGCCAATATCCTGATCTTTCCCGACCTCTCCGCCGGGAACATTTCTTATAAACTTACCCAGCGCCTGGCAAAAGCCAGGGCGCTCGGCCCGATACTGCTGGGATTGTCGAAACCCTGCAGCGATCTTTCCCGCGGCTGTTCAGCCGAGGATATCGTGGATTGTGCCGCGGTTACCGCGCTGAGGGCCGAATAATGAAAATACTGGTCATCAACAGCGGCAGTTCTTCGATAAAATACAGGGTGTTCGATATGCCTTCGGAAGAGTCCTTGCTGAAAGGCGTGATGGAGCATATAGGTGAAGATGGTTCTGACATACCCGATCATTTCTCGGGATTGAAGAAGATACTCAAAGGACTGCCGGCGGTGGACGCTATCGGGCACAGGGTGGTGCATGGCGGGGAGAGTTTCCGCAAGCCCGTAATGATCGATAGCGGCGTGATCGCCAAGATCAAGAAGTGCAGCGCGATAGCCCCGCTGCATAATCCCGCCAATCTCGCCGGCATAACCGCCTGCCGCAGGCTGCTGCCGGGCGTAAAACAGGCGGCGGTGTTCGATACCGCTTTTCACCAGAGTATGCCCGATCACGCTTATATGTACGGACTGCCTTATGAATATTATCCCAGGTTGGGGATCCGCAAATACGGGTTTCACGGCACCAGCCATGAATTCGTGGCCGCGGAAGCGGCGGCCCGGCTCGGCAGGAAACTTTCCGGGCTGAAGATCATCACCTGTCATCTCGGCAACGGCTGCAGTATCGCCGCGATAGACGGCGGCAGGTCGGTTGATACCAGTATGGGATTCACTCCTCTGGAAGGATTGTTGATGGGTACCAGGTGCGGCGATATCGACCCGGCGCTGGTCACTTATATGATGCGTAAGAAACGCCTGGACCTGCAGCAGGTCGAGGACCTTTTGAATAAAAAGAGCGGGCTCAAAGGAGTCTCCGGGATAAGCAACGATATGCGGGACCTGGATAAAGCGGCGGCGGGAGGCGATAAACGCGCCGCATTGGCCGTGAAGATGTTCTGTTACAGGGTCAAGAAATATATCGGCGCCTACATCGCCGTACTCGGCGGCTGCGACGCTCTTGTATTTACCGGCGGTATCGGCGAGAATAAAGAGAATGTCCGCAGGGATATCTGCCGCGGCACGTTCGCGGCATTGCGCAGGGAACCGGCGGTAATGGTCATTCCTACCAACGAGGAATTGATGATCGCCCGCCAGACATACGGCCTGGCGCGGCGCGGCTGAAGAGGAGACGGTTTAAATGTTGAGAACAGTATTGAAATCAAAAATACACAGGGCGCGCGTTACCGAGGCCAATCTTAATTACGAGGGCAGCATTACTATAGACAGCCTGCTTATGGAAAAGGCCGATATCATCCCTCATGAAAAAGTCGAGGTTTTGAACCTTAATAACGGCCAGCGCCTGGAGACTTACGCCATAGCGGGAGGCCGGGGATCGGGAGTGATCTGTCTTAACGGGCCGGCGGCGCGCAGCGCGGTGGTGGGGGACACGGTGATCATCGTCACTTATGTGTCATTGGAGGACGCGGCCGCCAGGCAGGCAAAACCGATAATCGTGAATGTCGATGGGCAAAACAGAATTAGAGATTAAGATCTACGGAAGCGCCGTGCTGCGCAGAAAAGCCGCTGCCGTAAAGGCGCCGGAAGCGAGGCATCGCGAACTATTGAGCGCGATGGCGCGTTTTATGTACGAACATTCAGGCATAGGCCTGGCCGCTCCGCAGATCGGCTGCGGCGAATCTTTGATAGTCGTCGACATCGGCACCGGCTTATATAAATTGATCAACCCCAGGATAATCCGCAGGGAAGGCCGTCAGGCGATAGAGGAGGGGTGCCTTAGTCTCCCGGGCGTGTCCGTAAAAGTCAAGCGCGCGAAGAAGATCATTCTTAAGGCGCTGGATCATGAATTCAATCCGGTAACGGTCGCCGCGGAAGGCCTGCTGGCCTGCGTTTTTCAACACGAAATAGACCATCTTAAGGGCAGGATGATAGTCGATTATGCTTCTTTGCTGGATAAAGTGCGTCTGAAGAAGAAACTGGCGGAACTTTACCGGAGGGCCGGGAATGAAGACGTGCGGGAATCGGGAGCGGAACAGCGAAAATTGCGGTTGTAGTTATCCGGGGTGCGGCCGCAAGGGGATCTGCTGCGAGTGCGTGGCTTACCATCGCGCCAGAAAAGAACTGCCCGGCTGTTTCTTCTCTCCGGAGGCGGAAAAGACTTACGACAGGTCTGCCGGTTACTTTAAAAGTCTTCCGGATGAGAGATAGATTACCTGAATGGCTGCGTCAGCCTTTGCCCGGAGCGGGCGCTGCCGGGTTCCTCGCTGCGCTTGACGAATTAGAGGTGAATACCGTCTGCAGGGAGGCGGCCTGCCCGAACGCAGGAGTTTGTTTTTCAAAAAGGCAGTTATCTTTCCTGATCCTGGGAAAGAATTGCACCAGGGGCTGCGGATTCTGCAATATGTCCGGGCGTTCCCGGGATGGCGGGGATCGCGTTTTTCAGGACAGCCTTGAGCCGGTCCGCGTCAGCGCTGTTGTGCGCCGTCTGCGCCTGAAATATGCGGTGATCACTTCCGTGACCAGGGATGATCTGCCCGACGGAGGGGCCGCCGTCTTCGCCGAAACCGTAAAGCGCCTGAGGGAACTGCCGCAAGGCATTCGCGTGGAATTGTTGGTCCCCGATCTTAAACGCTCTTTCTCCGCGCTGGAAACCGTGCTGGAACAGATGCCCGAGGTGATCGGGCATAACCTGGATACCGTTCCCGCGCTATACAACCGCGTAAAACCCGGCAGCGATTTTTCTTTCTCTCTTTCCCTTTTGCGAAGGATCAAGGAACGCAGGCCCAAGATATTGACCAAGTCTTCGCTTATGCTGGGAATGGGCGAAAAAGAAAGGGAAGTCCTGGAGGCTTTGCGTATGCTCCGGGAAGCGCGCTGCGATATCCTGACCCTGGGACAGTATCTTCCCTGCTCTAAGGATTCTCCGCCGGCCGCCGAGTTCATAACCCCGGGATCTTTCGAAGAATGGGGAATGACGGCAAGAGAGATGGGTTTCAAGGCGGTATTTTCCGGACCGCTGGTGCGCAGTTCGTTTATGGCCGAGACATTATTCTCCTACGCAGAAAACCGCAGGCTTAAGTTTGGGGATGAATGAGCTGGAGAAACGGGAAGGTAGCGCTGAACAAAGAGGGTGACTGCTTCGGAGGAATTTCGTTCAAGTAACAGAGAAACCCCGGGCGCTTGTCATGAGTCCTTCGACAAGTTTTAATGGTGAGCAAAGTCGGATACGTTCAGGATAGATTCCGCCGGAGGATCAGCCGGGGGAGTTCCATTTACGGAGGCAAACCGTGTATGATTTGATCATTTTAGGCGCGGGGCCCGCGGGTTTGACCGCCGCCCTTTACGCCGGACGTTACAGGATGAACACCCTGGTGCTGGAAAGATCCGGCCCGGGCGGACAGATACTTCTTTCCGCGACCATAGAAAATTATCCCGGATTTCCCGGTGGGATAGGGACCGCGGAGTTGATGGAGAATTTCCGGCGCCAGGCCGCGGATACCGGCGTATCTTTTGAGACTGGCGAAGTTACCGGTATCGCTTTTACGGAGCAGGGGGTGAGCCTGGAGACTTCCGAAGGCGCGCGCAGCGCCAGATGCCTGATCATCGCCAGCGGGGCAGCTTCTAAAAGGCTGGGAATAAAAGGCGAGCCGGAATTGACCGGCAGGGGAGTATCTTATTGCGCGACATGCGACGCCCCGTTTTTCCGCGGTAAAGACGTGATTGTTGTCGGGGGCGGGGATAAGGCGCTGGAGGAAGCTATTTTTCTCTGCAATTACGCCTCCAGCGTGACCGTGGTCCACCGGCGTTCGGAATTGCGCGCCGCGGAGATACTCCAGGAAAAGGCCCGCTCGCAAAGCCGCCTGAAGTTCCTTTATAACACGGTGCTTGAAGAAATAAACGGCCGGAACCGCGTCGAATCGGTGTCAATTAAAGATACCGTCAACGGAGGAAAGAGTTCTCTCGCTTGTCACGGCGTGTTTATTTTCGTAGGCATAGAGCCGAATACCGCTTTTCTAAATAATCAGTTGAAAACCGACGCTTCAGGCTTTATAATCACGGGTTGCCGTATGGAAGCTTCCCGTGAAGGCGTTTTTGCCTGCGGCGATTGCGTGAGCAAGAGCCTTTACCAGGTGGTGAACGCCTGCGGTGAAGCGGCGGTAGCGGCCGATTCGGTGCATAAGTACTTAATGAAGAGAGGCTAAAAGACATGGCAAAATTTATTTCTGAGCATAAGGGGCTTAACGATTGGGTGGCGGAAATGGCCGGGCTTTGCAATCCGGACGACATTGTTTTGATAGACGGCAGTCCGGAGCAGCGTAAGGCTCTGGAGAATAAATCCGTGGCTATCGGGGAAATTATGCCGCTTAATCCCAAGACGCTTCCAGGGTGTTTTCTGCACCGCACTAATCCCAACGACGTGGCGCGCACGGAACATCTTACTTTTATCTGCACCCGTAAACAGCACGACGCGGGGCCGACGAACAACTGGATGCCGCCGCAGCAGGCTTACGATAAGGCGCGCGGTATTTTCCACGGCGCGATGTCCGGACGCACGATGTACGTTATTCCTTTTTCTATGGGGCCGGTGGGTTCCCCTTTCAGCAAAGTGGGCGTGGAACTCACGGATTCCATCTACGTGGTCTTGAATATGATGATTATGACCCGGGTGGGGGATTCGGTATTGAAGTTCCTGGGGAAGAACCGCGAGTTCACCAAGTGCCTGCATTCCAAGGCGGACCTTAATATAGACAGAAGGCTGATACTGCATTTTCCCGAGGACAACGCTATCTGGAGCGTGGGATCCGGATACGGCGGCAATGTGCTGCTGGGCAAGAAGTGCCTTTCTTTGCGTATCGCCAGCCATATGGCTAAAAGAGAAGGATGGCTTGCCGAACATATGCTGATAATGGGTATTGAACGTCCTAACGGGCAGATCCAATATATCGCGGCGGCTTTCCCCAGCGCCTGCGGCAAGACCAATCTGGCAATGCTTATTCCTCCTGAAGGGCTGAAGCGCAAAGGCTACCGCGTCTGGACGGTCGGCGACGATATCGCCTGGATGCGCGTGGATACGGACGGTTCGTTATGGGCGGTCAATCCGGAGACCGGCTTCTTCGGCGTGGCCCCGGGGACCAACGGCAAGACCAATCCGAATATGGTCGAGACGATCAGGCGTAATACTATTTTTACCAATGTTTTGTTGAAACCGGACGGGACGGTCTGGTGGGAAGGCGCCGACGGTGAGGTCCCGGAATGCGGGATCGACTGGCAGGGCAGGCCCTGGAAACCGGGGATGGCCGACGGCGACGGCAAGCCCGTGCTAGGGGCTCATCCGAATAGCCGTTTCACCACGCCGGTGGCGCAGTGTCCTTCCGCGACCTTCAGGCTGGAACATCATCACGGGGTGCCGATCAGCGCTATAATTTTCGGAGGCAGAAGGCAGCATCTGGCCCCGTTGGTATATGAGACTTTCAACTGGAGGCACGGGGTGTTCGCCGGAGCCACTATGGGTTCGGAGCGGACCGCTGCGCAATACGGCAAACAGGGGGAAGTGCGCAGGGACCCGATGGCGATGCTGCCGTTCTGCGGGTATAATATGGGGCATTACTTCAGGCATTGGCTGGATATGGAGAAGAAAATGGCCAAGGCGCCGAAAATATTCCACGCGAACTGGTTCAGGACCGATAAAGACGGGAAGTTCCTCTGGCCGGGATACAAGGAGAACCTGCGCGTGCTGGAGTGGATACTCGACAGGTGCAACGGGACGGTGGGCTGCCAGAAGACGCCGATCGGTTATCTGCCCAGGGTCACGGATATAGATATGACCAAGCTTAACCTGGCCGAAGGAGCGATGAAGAAACTGCTGGCGGTCAATAGAAAAGACTGGCTTCAAGAGCTCAAGGGTATCAAGGAGTTCTTCAAAACATTCGGCGACGATCTTCCCGAAGAATTATGGCAGGAATATTATGCTTTGCATAAAAGGCTGTCCGGGGGGAAGTCCGGGGCATAAACAGAACTGTAGGTGTGCCGGAGGAGCGATGAAAGAGCAAGTTTTATTGTATACCGATTTCAAAGACCTGCCTTTGTTCAGGCGCGGCAAAGTGAGGGACGTTTATGACCTCGGCGGCCGTCTGCTGGTGGTCTCTACCGACCGCATCTCCTGTTTCGACGTTATTTTAAAAGAAGGTATCCCGCATAAGGGGAACGTGCTTACGGCGGTTTCCTGTTTCTGGTTCTCTTTCCTGCGGGAAGTGACCAAACACCATTTTATTTCTTCCGATACCGCCGACTATCCGCCTGAACTGCGCCGCTACGCCGCTGAATTGTCCGGCAGGTCGATGCTGGTGAAGAAAACAAAGCCGCTGCCGGTGGAATGTATCGTCAGGGGCTATCTCTCCGGTTCGGGCTGGAAAGAATACAAAAAGTCCGGCTCCATCTGCGGAGTGAGACTGCCGGCCGGATTGAAAGAATCCGACAAACTTCCGCGTCCGATCTTCACTCCTTCGACCAAAGCAGACAGCGGCCACGATGAGAATGTCAGCGTGGATTATGTGCGCGCCCTGCTGGGGGAAAAAACCGCCGCCCGCCTGGAGGAACTAAGCCTTTCCATATACCGCCGCGCCGAAGAATATGCCGCCGGCAGGGGGATAATCATCGCCGACACTAAATTCGAATTCGGCGTGGACGGGGAAGATGTCATTCTCATCGACGAGGTGCTTACCCCGGATTCTTCGCGTTTCTGGCCGGCGGATATGTACAAACCCGGCGGCCCGCAGCCGAGTTTTGATAAGCAGTTCGTCAGGGATTATCTCGAGGGCCTTGATTGGGACAAAACCCCTTATAGTATTCCGTCTTTACCGCCGGAGATCATCGAAAAAACCAGCCGGAAATACCTTGAAGCTTATAAGCGCCTGACGGGCATCGATCTTAAATAATGCATAGAGTGGTTAGTTGTGAGTATCGATTTATTTAAAGATCGGTTCTGGGTGCTGGGTTTTGGGTTCTGAAAGAAACGAATTATGTAATAATCGTGATATATGTTCGTGGCAACTATCTTAAGAACACGTACCGGATTTTATTCTCCTACGCAGGCTTAAACCTGGGGATGAATGCGTGTGGTGAAAGGAAAAGTATCCCCGCACAAAGAAAGGGACTGCTTCGGAGAAATTTAGCATAAATAGTAAAGAAACCCCGGGCTTGAAACCCGAGGAACTTCATTTTTCCCAGAACCCAGAACCTAATACCCAGCACCAGTTTTCTATCTTATGTCCAGGCATTATCTTATCGACGGTTATAATGTCGTCAGGCACCCGGCTTTTTCCGGCAGCGGGGCCGATGAGCGTAATGCCCTACTTTCTCTGATCGTCAACAGCCGTCTTTGCGGCAGCAGCGCCAACCGGGTAGAGGTTTTTTTCGACGGATACCCGCCTTCTTTCGGCCGGCAGCCGGCGTATTCTTCAATCCAGGTTGTTTTTTCCGGCGGACGCAGCGCCGACGACGAAATTATCTCGCGGGTGGCCTCCAGCGCGCATCCGCGTTCTTTCTGCGTGGTCTCCGCCGACGGAAGGATAATTTCCGCAGTGCGCGCCTGCGGCGCCGCGGTAATGGATCCGGCGGATTTCCTCGCCGCCGGGCCTAAAAAAGGCCCGCATAACAGGGAAAAAGAGGAGCAGCGCCCGGTGACTAACGGCCAGCGCGAGCGCATAAACGAAGAATTGAGCAGTCTATGGCTGAAAAAAAAGAAGGAATGAGCGCGGACGGCGATTATATAAAATTCCTCGGCACAGCCGGGGCGCGTTTCGTGATGATCAGGCAGCTGCGCGCTTCCGGCGGTATCTGGGTGCATTCCGGAGGCAGGAATGTTTTAATCGACCCGGGGCCGGGCAGCCTGGTGCGCTGCGCTTCCAGCAGGCCGAAACTGAACCCGGCCAAACTGGACGGCATTATCCTTACCCACCGCCACCTCGACCACTCCGGGGATATCAACGTAATGATCGAGGCGATGACCGAGGGAGGTTTTCAGAAGAGAGGGGCGGTGTTCTGCCCCGCGGACGCCATTTCCGGGGACCCGGTGATATTGGAATATCTGCGCGGCGCGCCGGAGCGCATAGAAACGTTAGCTGCGTTGAGTTCTTACAGCGCCTCCGGTTTTAATTTTTCCACGTCTATGCGCCATCGCCATCCTGCGGAGACCTACGGATTGAAATTTTCCGCCGGCGGCAGGAATGTCGCTTTTCTGACCGATACCGGCTATTTCCGGGAATTGGAGGCTTTCTACAGCGGGGTGGACCTGTTGATCATCGCCGTAGTTCTGGCTGAACCGCGCTCCGGCATAGAACATTTCAGCCTTGCCGACGTGGAGACAATCCTGCGGAATTGCCGTCCCGGCCGCGCCATCCTCACCCATTTCGGTATGAGTATGCTTAAAAAAGACCCGCGCCGCTGCGCCGACGAGTTATCCGAACGCTGCGGAATGACCGTGCTCGCCGCCCAGGACGGGATGACGTTAAGATTTTAAAGACGGGTTCTGGGTGTTGGGTTCTGGGGAAAAAATAAAGCACGAAGCATGAGACAAGGAGTAACATGTTTTATCTTTAGTTTTACCTATAGTTTTTCAGAACCTAGAACCCAGTACCCAAAACCGATCTTTTAATTTAGTGTTGACAAAAGGAATATACGTGCTACTTTAAGAAAGTAGGGTACATAGTGATATTCAAAGTGGTATTGTTAGAAGGGGGAACTGCCACTTTCCGTCAACAGCGGATCCCGCAGTCTTTCAAAAGCGGGAAAAATAACGCAAACCTTCGCTCATAACAGGGCGGAGGTTTTTTGTTGAGTAACAGTAACGGAGAATATTATTATGTGGTTTTTATATTTAGATGAAAGTGGCGATTTGGGATTTGACTTTGTTAATAAGAAGCCGTCTAAGTTTTTTACTATTACGATTGTAGCGATTAAAGGGGTTATGGCAAATCGCGCCTTAATTAATTCTGTTAAACACACATTAAAACGAAAACTTTACAAGAAGGAAACTATTGCCGAGATAAAAGGTTCAAAGACTTCAGGGGAGATACTCTGTTTCTTCTATAATCAGTGCAAAAGGATTGAATTCGGCATTTATTCGCTTACTTTGAATAAAAAACGTCTATATGCTCATCTTGCCAAAGATAAGGCTCGGGTTTATAACTATGTCGCGCGCCTTGCTATAGAAAAGATACCGCTCCAACAGGCAGGGACGAGGATTTATCTTATTGTAGATAAGAGTAAAGCAAGGCTGGAAATTGCTGAATTCAATACCTATATTATGAGAGAACTAAAGAGCCGGATTGATCCAAAAGTTCCGCTTGATATATTTCATCATCTATCGCATGAAAATTTAGGACTGCAGGCAGCCGATATGTTTTGCTGGGGGATTTTTAGAAAATATGAAAGGCGTGACACGCAATGGTTCGATGTTTTCTGGAACGAAAAAGGCAGGTATGATAGCCTATACCTGCCTTAAAATGAAAATGAGCGTGCCCTGTAAGTTTGTATTGTTCAAGCTATGGCCAACCATACGGAAGGGAACACTTGAAACAACCTACAGCGGTCTTACCGCTCACTGCTAAATATAACCTGGCGGAGATGCTTTGTCAAGGCTAAAATTGCGGTCTCCCGGGAGGATATGGTAAAGGCAAGAAATAGGATGATTGATTTTTAAATGCGTTATAAGGAAGGTAAGATTAGATTCCCCAGGATAGAATAAATATTTAAAGAATAGAGGTGGTTTTTATGAAAAAAATAGTGGTTCCCAAAACAGTGAGTCAACATATTGAGGAAGAGTTTCGGAAGAATCCCGAGTTTAGAAAAGCCTACGACGAAGAAGTAGCAAGACTACAGATAGGTTATAATGAGTGCGCCATGTAGGCTTGAAATTGTCGAAGCTATGGCCGACCATACGGAAGGGAACACTGGAAACCTACAGCGCGGTCTTACCGCTCAATAATATAGACGAGAGGTAATGTTTAAAGAATAGGAGAAAAATAGCTGTCCCAATTAGAGTGTTTTTTTAGATGGGAGATAATTGTGAGATATGCTTCTCACTTCCCTATCGGGCCGGAGACATCGGGTTTCGTTTCGATAAAGGCTGGAATTGTAGAAGATATTCGCCATTTAGTCGAATCAGCTCGTAGCCGCGTGGCTTCGTATGCCAATTCGGAGCTTACTTTGTTATATTGGCAGATAGGTGAGCGTATTCGCCGGGAATTGTTCAAAAACAAGCGCGCAGAATATGACAGAGCAATTTTGCCGACACTATCGGCAAAATTAGAGCCTCAATACGGGGATGGTTTTAGTGAGCGTAATTTAGCCCGTATGGGAAAGCTGGTAGAGTGTTTTCCTGATCGGCAAAGTATCAGGGTGTTATCACAACAATTAAGTTGGAGCCATTTTGTGGAGATCCTTTCAGTGAAAAATTCTCTTGCGAGGGAGTTTTATGCTGAAATGTGCCGAGTTGAACGATGGAGCGTGCGTGTTCTTCGCGAGAAGATCGGCAGTTTGTTGTTTCAACGCACGGCGCTTTCCAGGAAACCGGATACTTTGATTAGAGTTTCTGTGGAAAAGGAAACCAAATTACAACTGCCGATCCATACCATTGGCAGTATTGCTTGTTTCGGCAGGGTTTCTATTAGCAGTCTGCTGAAAAACCCTATTTTCGTCATCCTGAGCGAAGCGAAGGATCGCATCTCCGTCGGAGATTCTTCGGCCTTCGGCCTCAGAATGACGCAATTGGGACTTTTTCAGCAGACTGTTAGATAATTAAGTCTGCAAGCAAACGGGCAAAATTAATAAGCGAAGTTGCGAGTTTGTGTTTTTTCTTAATTCTTCCTGTAAGTGGGAGCAGAAATCCCGAATTCCTATTTAGAAAACTTTGCGCTCGTTGAGACCTCGACGAGATAGATTTCTCACCCATTAGGACGGACGTGCCCGTCGATAGACCATTTTTAAATAGGAATCAGGGAGAAACATGAAGGATTGTTGTTTGTTATCGTTTTGAATCGGTACGCCACGCGCTGTGCTTAATCTTTCACTAAAAATAAATATTTCGGAAAAACGCTAAAATATGCTATATATATTACATGCCTGACATAGTTGGTACTGGATACAAAGGGCGCGATAAAATTATCAGGTCATTTGTCAAACCTGGCGATCCTGTATATTTAATTCGAGATAAACATAATCAACATGACTCCAATGCCATTGCTGTGTATGTTGATACTCCGAAGTTTTTATGGTTTGGTGGACTAAAACAAATAGGATTTATTGACAAAGAAAGAGCCGCAAAGATCTCCGAGAAGATAGATTTAGGAATCAAAATAGAAGCCAAGATTTTAAGTATGTATGCTGACATGAAATTCCCTCGAGTAACCATTTCCTGGAGGATCATAAAATGAAATTTTTTAAAAAAACCAATCTTGTTTTATGTCTTTTACCGATTCTTCCGATATTACTGTTCTCCGGATGTGCATCTATGCAAATGGTAAGCGTTCATCCGGGATGGAACCCTCCACAAGGTTATGAGTGGGCCCAAGCGCAATGCATGAGGCAATTAACTACAACAAAAGAATATACTTGGGTCGACCTAAAGTATCCTGAAACGAATATCGGTTACAAAAAATGTATGGCCTCTTACGGTTACGAACAACGCAATGTCTGTCAAGATAAAAAGTAATTCTCCCATGAAACCTAACTACGTTTTACACCTCTTTTTGTTTTTTTTCATCATGGCACTTTCCGGTTGCGCCACTGTGCAAGATAAAATCAAACTGACAGAACAAACTGGCATAGAAAGATTTTATAACTATTCATACAATAAAGTGTTTTATGCCTGTGAAGACACTCTTTCTCGGATGAATTGGGAAATAACAAAGAGCGATTTTGATAATGGATATATTTATTCAAAGATCAGATGGCAATCATTGTTTTTGAGTGGTAATGGATCATGTTCTTTCGTAGCCACTGGAATTAGAATTACAAAAATAAATGATCACCAAACTGCTGTTAAAGTCTTAAAATTTAATTCCATGAATAAGAAGTATTTCTATGCTGATTTCTTTCATACTCTGGAGAATCTTCTAAATAGAAATCAATGAGTTTCATCTTCCATTCAACGACTGCCTAAGCCCAAATCTATTTTTCAAAGCTTTGTGCGTTTTGCTCCCAGCACTGCTTAGTCGCGCCCCTCGCGGGCGCGTGGATTAGCAGTCTGCTGAAAAACCCTATTTTCGTCATCCTGAGCGAAGCGAAGGATCGCATCTCCGTCGGAGATTCTTCGGCCTTCGGCCTCAGAATGACGCAATTGGGACTTTTTCAGCAGACTGTTAGATAATTAAGTCTGCAAGCAAACGGGCAAAATTAATAAGCGAAGTTGCGAGTTTGTGTTTTTTCTTAATTCTTCCTGTAAGTGGGAGCAGAAATCCCGAATTCCTATTTAGAAAACTTTGCGCTCGTTGAGACCTCGACGAGATAGATTTCTCACCCATTAGGACGGACGTGCCCGTCGATAGACCATTTTTAAATAGGAATCAGGGAGAAACATGAAGGATTGTTGTTTGTTATCGTTTTGAATCGATACGCCACGCGCTGTGCTTAATAAATCTTTACTTAAGAAAGCGCTTTACTTGCGTCTGCCGCTATGATAATTTATTACTATTAGTGGCGTAACGGGAGAGCGTTGCTTGTCAGAGGAGTTTTTGGGGGAAAAACGGTATTTAACACGGTTTCATTCTCCTACGCAGAAGACCATAGGATGAATGCGCAGGATGAAAGGGAACGTATCGTTGCGCAAAGAGTGGGACTGCTTCGGAGGAATTCCGCTCAAATAACAGAGAAACCCCTGGCGCCTGTCCTGAGCAAGGTCGAAGGATTAGCCCGGGGAGCTTCATTGAAGGGAGGATGTTATGGAAGGATGGAAAGCGTTGTTGCTTGAACCTGCTAAAACAATTCTCGCTGAAATAGGCCATCTGCTTGTTAACGTCTTGTTGGTGGTATTGATCCTCCTGGTCGGGTGGGTGATCTCCCGTATTATCAAGGCTGCGGTGACGCGCGGTTTCCGGGGGATGAAACTGGACAGCCTTTCCGAAAAGGTGGGGATGGACGGCCTGCTGGCAAAGGGAGGCATCAAATATTCCCTTTCGGAATTACTGGGCGTTCTTTGTTACTGGTTGTCTATGCTGGTAACCTTAGTGCTGGCGATAAACGCCGTCGGTTTGACGGTGGCGGTGGATCTGCTTAACCGGGTGATATTGTATATCCCGAATATCATTGCCGCGATTTTTATCTTTATCGTAGGTATATTCGTTTCCAATCTGCTGAAGAATATGATCTCGGCCGCGGCCAATAACGCCGGGTTGTCCGAGGGGCGCCTTTTAAGCAGGATAGTGGAAGTTACCGTGATGATCTTCGTCATCGCCGTGGCTATGGAACATCTTAATATCGGCGCGCGCATCGTCGAATTGACCATCGGTATCATCCTGGGGTCCTTGGGGCTGGGCGTGGCCATCGCCATCGGCCTGGGATGTAAGGATATCATCGGCAGGATCGCAGGCGATTTTATCGAAAAGCTCTGGACGCGTAAATAAAGCTGCGCGGGCCGATCTTTTTCCGGTCTTCTAAGAGAGGCGGGCAGAGATGCCGGCCTAATCTGGAAAGGGTTTGTGCGGCTTGACGAAAAATATTGACAACCCGACCGGTTGTGATAATATATATCCGAAAAGTGGAAGTTAAGGAATATTTCCGCTTTTCAGTCCCGCCGGATTTTTTATCCGCTGCAGTAATTAAACTGCGTTAAAGCGCCGGAAAGCATCTTTTCCGGCGCGCTGTAGTTTTCTTTTAAAAGGCGCAGTATACAATACAGGGAGTCCTTTTTAAGATGTGTTCAGAACAACTCGACGAAAAACTAAAAAGTCTTATCGGGGAGTGGAAAGATAAGGAAGGCAGCCTGATCATGGTGCTGCACGCCGTGCAGAACCATTTCGGTTATGTGCCGAGAGAGGTCTCCCTGCAGCTTTCCAGGCTCCTGGAAGTGCCGCTGGCGCGTATTTACGAGGTCATCACTTTCTATAATTATTTCAAGCTTGAACCCCCCGGTAAACACAAGATCTCGGTTTGTTTGGGCACGGCCTGTTACCTGAAGGGCGCCCCTGTGATCCTGGAGGAAGTGAAAAGCATACTTTCCATCAACGAAGGAGAGACCACGAAAGACGGCCTGTTCCATCTCGATGTTGTCAGATGCCTGGGGTGCTGCGGGCTGGCGCCGGTGATGATGGTCGACGACAAAGTATACGGCAAGGTTACCAAAGGGCAGGTTATGGAAATAGTTTCCAAGTACGGAAAAGAAGGATAGACGGATGGCGAAATTAACCTTGAAGGATATAGACGGAAAAATAGCCGCCGGGCTTGAAGAAAGCGGCGATTGGATAAAAGTCGGTATGAGCACCTGCGGTATGGCCGCCGGCGCCGGCGAGGTCTTCACTACATTGCAGCAGGAAGCGAAGAAACGCAACCTGGCGGTGCAGATAAAGAAATGCGGCTGTCAGGGGATGTGTTACGCGGAACCGCTGGTCGAAGTGCATTGCGGCGGTCTGCCGGACGTGGTTTACGGACGGGTGGACAAGGACGTGGCGATAAAGATCCTGGAAAAGCATATTTCCGCCAAGACCCTGGTTAACGATAATATCTACGAAGTAAGGACAAAAAGGTAGGCGTATAGAAAGATGGGCAAGAAAATAATATTGCTGGCGGATACCGAACGATCAGAGCAGGAAAAACTGCGCGATTTCTACACTTCGTTTGCCAATTTGATCAAGGACAACGGATTGGAAGATTCGGTTTCTTTGGTGAGGGCGGCGGATATCGGAATCTACGCCAAAGGGTTCGCGGTCAAGATCTTTCCCCAGGGCACGATTTATACCGGGGTCAAGGATGGGGATATCGCCAGGATCATCGAGGCATCAGTTAAAGCCGACGGCGTCCTTAATGACCTTTTGTTCAAGGAAGAGCCGAAACAGATCAGGATAGTATTGCGTAATTGCGGTGTGATCGACCCGGAGAGCATAGATGAATACATCGCCTGCCGCGGGTACGGGGCGTTGAAGAAGATCCTTTCCGGAATGACCCCGGCCGACGTCATCGAAGAGATGAAGAAGAGCGGTTTACGCGGCCGCGGCGGGGCCGGCTATCCGACCTGGATGAAATGGAAATTCACCCGCGAATCACAGGGAGATAAGAAATACGTGATCTGCAACGCCGACGAGGGCGACCCCGGCGCTTATATGGACAGGAGCGTTCTGGAAGGAGACCCGCATTCGGTCATCGAGGGGTTGATCATCGCCGGATATACCATCGGCGCCGGCATGGGCTATATGTATATCCGGGCCGAGTATCCCCTGGCCGTCGAGAGGGTCAAGAAAGCCATTGAACAGGCCTATGACTGCGGATTGCTCGGGAAAAACATCCTCGGAACGGATTTTTCTTTCGATATCGATATCCGCCTCGGCGCCGGCGCTTTTGTCTGCGGCGAGGAAACTGCGCTTATCGCCTCCATCGAAGGGCGGAGGGGAACGCCGAGGCCCAGGCCTCCGTATCCTTCCGTGTCCGGGTTATGGGGCAAGCCCACCGCCATCAATAACGTCGAGACCCTGGCCAACGTGCCGTATATCATCTTGGAGGGCGGGGATAAATTCGCTTCTATAGGCACGGAGAAATCCAAAGGCACCAAAGTTTTCGCCCTTACCGGCAAGGTGAAGAATTCCGGGCTGGTGGAAGTCCCGATGGGCATCACCCTGCGGGAAATAGTTTTCGATATCGGCGGCGGGATGCTTACGGATAAGCCGATCAAGGCCGTGCAGACCGGCGGTCCTTCCGGAGGCGTCATCCCGGTGGATTATCTGGATACGCCGGTGGATTACGAGAACCTGCAGAAGCTCGGTTCCATTATGGGTTCCGGCGGGATGATCGTTATGGACGAGAGCGACTGTATAGTCGATATCGCCAAATTCTATCTCGGGTTTTGCGTCGACGAGTCCTGCGGAAAATGCGCGCCGTGCCGTATCGGCGGTTACCAGATGCTGAATGTTTTGAACGGTATAGCGGCAGGCAGCGGTACACTTGAAGACCTCGATAAACTGCGCAGGCTGGCCCAGGCTATGCAGCGCGCGTCTCTCTGTGCCTTGGGGCAGACGGCCGCCAATCCGGTGATGTCCAGCCTGAAATATTTTGAGAATGAATACCGCGAACATATCGTCAACAGGAAGTGCCGGTCGCATAAATGCCGCAGCCTGATGACCTATTCCATAATACAGGATAAATGCAAACGCTGCCGTGTCTGCGTGATCAACTGTCCCGTGAACGCCATCGAGGGGGACAGGGAAAAAGGGTTTTTCATAGACGCGTCCAAATGTATCAAGTGCGGCAAGTGTTTTGAAGTCTGCAAATTCCAGTCTATCGCCAAGGAGTAAAGATGTTGATAAAGGCAAGAATAAACGGCATTGACGTCCAGGTGGAGAAAGGCACGACCATCCTGGAAGCCGCCGGGACGGTCCAGCTGAAGATACCCACGCTTTGCAAACATCCGGACCTTCACGCGTCCGCCGCCTGCGGCATCTGTATCGTCAGGATCAGAGGCTCGGCAAAGATGCTGCGCGCCTGCTGTACGCCCCTGGAAGAGGGGATGGATATCATCACTCACGATCCGGAAATAGTCGCCGTCAGGCGCACCGTGCTGGAACTGATCTTGTCCAAGCATCCCAATGACTGCCTTAAATGCGGCCGGAACAACGACTGCGAGCTGCAGAAACTGGCCGCGGATTTCGGCATCAGGCAGGAATCTTTCAAGAATTTTCTTTCTCCGCTGCCCCCGGACGATTCTACCGGAACGATCGTGCTGGAACCCCAGAAATGCATACTCTGCGGCAGGTGCGTCGATGTCTGCCAGAATATGCAGAATGTCTGGGCGCTCTCGTTCCTGGAAAGAGGTTTCGGGACGCGTATATCGCCGGCCGGGGACATCAAGCTGGCGGATTCTCCCTGCGTAAGGTGCGGACAGTGTTCCAACCACTGCCCGACCGGAGCGATAGTCGAAAAAGACGATTCCGGCAGGGTCTGGGAGGCATTGCAGGATCCCGATAAATATTGCGTGGTGCAGATCGCGCCCGCGGTAAGAGTTGCGGTGGGAGAGGCTTTCGGTTATCCCGTGGGCACGAACCTGACCAGGAAACTTTATTCCCTGCTGCGCAGGCTGGGGTTCAAGGCCGTCTTCGACACTAATTTCGCGGCCGATGTCACCATAATGGAAGAGGGCACGGAATTCGTGGAGCGTTTTACCAAGCATAAGGGGCCTCTGCCGCTGATCACCACCTGCTGCCCGTCCTGGGTGGATTTTATGGAAAAGTTCCATCCGGATATGATGGAATATTTTTCTTCCTGTAAATCCCCGCAGGAGATCCTGGGCGTGCTGGCAAAGACGTATTACGCAGAAAAGAAGGGGATAGACCCGGCGAAGATATTCGTGGTCTCCATAATGCCGTGCACTTCAAAGAAATACGAGATAAAAAGATGCGAGGAAATGTTCGCCTCCGGATGCCAGGACGTGGACGTATCGTTGACCACGCGCGAACTGGCGCGGATGATCAAACAGGCGGGTATTGATTTCGTCAACCTGCCCGACGAGGATCCCGATCACATCCTGGGAGACTATACCGGAGCCGGGGTTATCTTCGGGGCTACCGGCGGGGTAATGGAAGCTGCGCTGCGCACGGCTTATTTCGTGCTCAACGGCAAGAACCTCAAGAAAGTGGATTTCGAGGATTTGCGCGGGCTTAACGGGGTCAAAGAAGCAGAGATCCAGATCGACGGCAAAAAAATACGCGTGGCCATCGCGCACGGATTGAGCAACGTCGAATACGTATTGAATAAGGTCAGGGAAGCCAAGAAGAACAATCAGGAACTCCCGTATCATTTCATAGAAGTTATGGCGTGCGCCGGAGGCTGCGTCGGAGGCGGAGGCCAGCCTTACGGGGTCACCGATGAATTGCGCAAGAAGCGCGCCGAAGGCTTGTATAAAGACGATAAGGATTGCCAGTTAAGATTCTCGCACGAGAATCCGTATATAAAGAAACTGTATGAAGAATATCTCGGCAGGCCTTTGGGCGAGAAATCCGAGCATCTTCTGCATACGCATTATAAGGCCAGGCCGGTCTACATAAAATAGTCCGGTATTCAGCATTGATCCTGAAGGTAAGGAAGCGGAAAGTTTCTGCGCCAAAGGGGAAAGAGCGGCCGCGATCATCACTACCCGGTTTTTCTCCGTGGACTACGGAGCGGAACCGGGTTTTTTATGCGCAGTTAAGTGGATTAACTCTGAATTAAAAGAGGGTTATGGGTTCTAAAAACAGTCGACAGTCCATAGACCACAGTCAGAAACACGAGACACGATGGACGAGGTATGAAAGATAAAGGAGGTCTGCATGGAACGCAGATTGGGGTTTGTGGGTATTATCGTAGACAACAGGCAGAGATCGGCTTCAGCCGTCAACTCCGTGCTCACCGAATACGGCAGTATTATAGTCGGCAGAATGGGTATGCCTTATGCCCGTAAAAGCTGCTGCGTGATTACTTTGATAGTGGACGCGGGCACGGATGAACTGGGGGCTTTGACCGGAAAACTCGGCGCGCTGGAAGGAGTATCGGTTAAGTCGGCGCTGGGAAAACAGCCCAAGATTTAAAATAATAGCAAGACGCTGTTGTTAATTTATTATCTGACAATAAGTTCTATAACAATTACTCATCACTTATTGGATTCTGTTGGTTACCGTAACCGGGGACCGAAACGGGCTTCGGTGCCATAGCCGTTGGCGGTTCTTTGTAGAGTAATTTACATTTACTTTTGTGCCGTAAATGGTAAAATAAAAGCATTATGAAAGAGATCGTCGAGCGTATTCTACAAGAAGAGCAGGATTCAAAGAGAAAGATTGAACAGGCAAAGCAGCAAGCGGAGCGTATTCTTTCCGAAGCTAAAGCGCAAGCCGGTAAAATCCTCGAAGAATCAACTGAACGGTCCCGCATTTCCGCGCAAGAGCGGAAAGAGACTGTCCGCAAAGAGTGCCTTGCCAGAAAAGAAAGTATGGTTAACGGCGCCCGAGAGGAATACGCAGCCCTGCGCATGGCCAAAGAACAGAATATCCCTTCCGTGGCCCGGAAAATATTTTCCGAAATAATTTCCCTATAATATCCCGCGGCTGACAAGCCGCGGCAGTCGATAACCGGAATTGAATACGGACGGAGAATCCCGGCGGCTTTTTCCGGTCAGGCACTCCGAAAATATGCAGGATCTAAGCAAATATTCTTTCGCCAACGCCAGGATCAGGGCAATGCTTTCCGCTTTGCTGCCGGAGAAATTTTTCATTTCCCTGGCTGAAGCTAAGGACATTCAGGAAGCGCTGTCTTTGTTCAAAGGGACTGTTTACGTCGGTCTCCAGGAAGGCGTGAGGATCTCCTCGGCGGCCGATCTGCCGATTGCCGAGCGTCTGATCGGCTCGCAGGAAGCGTCCGCTTACAGAAAGGTTCTTTTCTCTCTTCCCGCCGGCAGAGAGAGGGATTTTCTGGCTTTGCTGCGGCAGAAACTGGAGATAGAACAGCTTAAGACCGTTTTAAGGATATGGCACCGTAAGCTGCCGGTCGCCTGGGAAGATTATATCGATAATGACGAAAGCGGTTCCGTTCTGGATTTCGCCAGGCTGGCAGGAGCGGAAACCATCGAAGAATTCATTCTTTTTCTGGAAGATACCCCGTATAAACGCGCTTTGATGAAGGCCAGGGAAAAATTCAAACGGGACGGAAAACTTTTTCTGCTGGAGGTCGCGCTTGACGTGGATTATTATGAAAGGGTTTCCGAGGCGATTTCCCGTCTTTCCGGACCGGACCGCAGGATAGCTTCGCGCATCATCGGGGTAGAGATCGACATCGAGAACATAAACCTGCTGCTGCGGTCCAGAAAATATTACGCCCAGAATATGTCGGAGATGCTTGATTGGTTCATTCCCGGCGGGCTGCGCCTGAACAAGGATCATATCCGCGGCTTTTATACCAGTAACGGGATAACGCAGGTAGTTAACAGTCTTTCTTTCGGCCCTTACGCGAACATAAAAGGTATTTTCGAAGACAACTTTTTCCTGATAGAAGGTTTCTTGTACGGCCTGCTTTTGCAGGAGGTCAGGTCCGCCCTCTCTGGTTTTCCGTTCACAATCGGCACGGCCATCGGTTACCTGGTTTCCAGCCGGCGCCAGTCCGGGCTGCTGGTTTCGCTTCTTTACGCGAAAGCTTACGGGCATTCGAAAGATGAGATCGTGCAATCGTTGAATATCGGGGGATAAATATTTATGCTGCGTCCCTGTGAAATGGAATTGATCAATATCGCCGTGCTCAAAGAAGACGCGGAGCAGACTTTCGCGCAGCTGCTTAAGCTCGGCAATTTTCATCCGGTGGATATCCGCCAGATAGAATCCGGGCTGGACGGGCTTTCAGTCTCGGAGATACAGAGAGAGGCCGAAGACTGGGAGAAGCTGGCTTCGCGCCTGCGCCAGGTATGCGCGGCAATAGATTACCGGCCGTCATCCGGGCCGGCCGTGATAACGCCGATGTCCGCCGGTCAATTCTCTTATTCCGCCGTTGAGCAGAAACTGAATTCCATGGACGCGGCGGTAGCCCCGCACATCGCCAGGAAAGAGGAACTCGAGGAGGAGATCCGCACCAGGATATCCATGCTCAACCGCGTCCCGGGAGTCCTGCCGGTTTCCCTGAAGAGCAGGGATACCTCCTATAGTTTCCTGGAAGTGGTGTCCGGCAGGATCGCCGATAAAAATCTTGACCTGCTTGAACGCAGCCTCGCGGGTATTCATACCGTAATCTACCCCTTCCGTAAGGAACATGACGGCAGGGTCGCTATTCTGCTTATCGGGCTGAGGCGAGACAGGGCCTATTTGCGGAAAGTATTGGCGGACGCCGGATTCGAGAAAGCCGATTTCTCCGGGGAGGAAGAAGCCGTCAGCGGTGAGATCCAGCTTAAACTGAAACTGCAGATAGAAAAAGACCGGCAGGAATCGCAGCGGGAGTCCGCCGCTCTGGCCGATATCGCCGCCCGTTCAGGAGACGAACTGTCGCAGATGAATACTTTCATCAGGCTGAAGAAATCGATCATGGAGGCCAGGAAGTATTCCTGCATCACGGATAAGACGGTGCTGCTTTCCGGATGGGTGCCCGCCGAAGATAAGGACCGGGTAGTTTCCAGGATACGGCAGATGGAGAATTGTGTTTATGTGGAGGAGAAAAGGCCGGAAGAACTGGGGATATCCAAGGATGACGTGCCGGTATTGCTGAAACATTCGGCTTTTATAAAACCTTTCGAGCTTTTGATAGAATCCTACGGTATCCCACGCTACGGCAGCGTGGACCCGACGTTATTCACCGCTATTACTTTTCTGCTGATGTTCGGCGCGATGTTCGGCGATCTCGGTCACGGATCATTGCTGCTTGCCGCCGGTCTGTTGATCATGCGCAGCCGCAGCGAGAAGGTCAGGCAGGCCGGGGCGCTTACCTCTTACGCCGGGGGGGTGTCGGCTTTGTTCGGTCTTCTTTACGGAAGCGCTTTCGGTTTCGAATTCGATTCTTTATGGGTGAAGCCGATAAACAATATACTCGGGGTCTTTAAAATAAGCATAATTTTCGGCATCGCGGTGATATCACTGGGGGTGGCGTTGAATGTTTTTATTTCTCTGCGCGACCGTAATTACGCGAAAGCGTTTTTCGACAAGTCGGGGTTGATATCCGGGGTCATTTACTGGAGCGGGATTGCCCTCGCCGTCAGGCTGACGGCGCCGGGGGCGGGAGCAGTGCCGCCGGGCTATTTTATTTTGATTAGCGCCTGTTTTATGGTATTATTTTTAAAACCGCTGTTCGAGGTCTTCACGGGCAGGGCAAAAGAAGGGATTTTTGTGCTGCTGATGGAAAGTGTAATCGATATGATGGAGATTGTTATGGGGTACCTTGCCAATACGGTTTCCTTTATCCGTGTCGCCGCGTTCGCCCTCGCGCACGCCGGGCTGTTTATGGCGATCTTCGAACTCTCAAAACTGGTGCGCGGCGTCGGTTCAGGGTTCGCTTCACTGCTTATCATTATAGGCGGGAACATACTGGTCTTGTTCCTCGAAGGAATGGTGGTGGGCATACAGTCATTGAGGTTGAATTATTACGAATTCTTCTCGAAGTTCTTTCTTAGCGGGAAGAAGGCTTACAAGCCGTTGAGTGTTTGACCGGGAAGGCCGGGAATGCCTGGGAGTCGGTTTTTATTAATATCTTATTGCCCTGACCGGAATCGGGCAAGTGTTCGCTCGTGCGAAGGAGGTAAGTATATGGTTATCAGGAAAGAATCGGTATTGAAGACGCTGCGGGTTATTTTGCCGGCGGTTGCGGCGGTGGCATTCTGGGGATTCATCAGCGCGGCGTCTGCTGCGGAGCCGGTCTCGGCGTCCAATCCGAACGCGGTGGGGTGGGCGTTCTTGTCGGCCGCATTGTCGGCCGGATTGAGCGCTTTGGCAGCCGGTATCGCCGTGGCGTATGTCGGCGCGGCGGCAGTAGGCGCGATGAGCGAGAAACCGGAACTCGCCGGACGGGCGCTTATATACGTGGGGTTGGCCGAAGGTATAGCGATATACGGCTTGATCATCGCGATTATGATCTTAAGCCGGGTTTGACGGGCGATGAGATTATTTTGCGTGGCTGACAGCGACAGCAGCCTGGGATTCAGGCTCTCCGGTATCGAGACCATCGAAGTGCGCACGGAGAAGGAAGCCGCAGCGGCGCTTAAGGTGGCTTTTTCAGCCGAAGGCGTGGGGATCCTGGTGGTCACCCGTAAAGCCGCGGATCTGATACGCGGTCAAATAAGCGAATTGATTTATACCCAGGAATTGCCGCTTATCCTGGAAGTGCCTTCTTTGGGGGACAAGTCCGGCGGAGAAAGCGCGGATGATCTGCTTAAAGGCGCCATAGGTATGAGCGTTTAACCCGGATTTTGCGTTAGGAACGGATGAAGATTAGCTATATTCGTCGTATGCTAATGCGAATTCCGGGTTTAAGGATGGTTGTTATGGAGAAACAGGACAAAACAAAGATTACAGGCGAGAACGCCGATGTTATCTGTAAAAAGCTTAAAGATAACGCGGAATCGGAGAGCGCCGATATCCTTGAACGCGCAAGAAAAGAAGCCGGGAATATTTTGTCGCAGGCGCGCCTCGATGCGCATAAAGACGCCGATATTGTCCTCAAGCGGGCGGAACAGGAAGCCGGACTTATCTGCGAGAGGATCAATTCGGCAGCGAACCTGGAAAAGAAAAGGGCATTTCTTCAGGAGAGAGGCAGGCTTGCCGGGGAGGTCTTTGCTGCCGTTGATGACGCCGCCGTGTCCTACCGCGGAAATCCTGAATACCGGATTTTTTTGAAGAAAATAATAATCGATGCGGCGCGTTCATTGGAAGAGGATGTTCTTTGCGTGTTGTTTTCTCCGGAGGATGAGATTTTGCTGGATCAGGAATTCCGCGTTCAGGCGCAATCAGCCTGTTGCGCTGCGGCCGCGAGAAATATCGTCTTGTCTTTCTTACCCGGGGAATTCCGCGAGATCGGGGTTATCGTGCGCACGGAGAGCGGAAGTCGCATATTCGACGGGCGGTTTTCTTCGTTATTGCAGCAGCGTTACGAGGAATTCTACGGAAGAATAATGAAGGAGATGTTCTAAGATGGAAAAGGTCGCCGGTAGGGTCTACAGGGTTGTCGGTCCGGTGGTTGAGATCGAAGGCGTTTCTTCCCTGCGTATGCTGGATATGGTGGAAGTCGGCGAATACCGCCTTGTTGGTGAAGTGATGCGTTTAAAAGGCGACAGGGCTTTTGTCCAGGTTTATGAAGATACCACTTCCGTTAAGGCGGGAGATCCGGTCTATACCCAGGGTTTTCCTCTCTATGTGGAATTGGGACCCGGCCTGCTGGGTAATATATACGACGGGATACAGCGTCCGCTGGAGATGATCCGCCAGAAAGAAGGATTTTATATCGGCAGGGGGGTCAGGGTTTCGGCCCTTGACCGCCGGAAACGCTGGCATTTTGTCCCGCTGCGCGGCGCCGGCGAAGAACTGCCGGCAGGCACCTGTCTGGGAGAAGTCCAGGAGACTTCCCTGATACGCCACAGGATAATGCTGATGCCGGAGACGTCGGGCAGGCTGGTCTGGATCGGCGGCGAAGGCGATTATTCGCTGGAGGATAAGGTCGCCGTGGTGGAGAAGGACGGCAGACAGGAAGATATTTTTATGCTGCAGCGCTGGCCGGTAAGAAAGGCCAGGCCGTATATTGAACGTCTGAAATTGGACAATCCGTTGATAACCGGACAGCGCGTAATAGACACTCTTTTTCCCGTCGCCAAAGGCGGCTGCGTGGCCGTGCCGGGAGGGTTCGGCACCGGCAAGACCGTAGTCCAGCATCAGCTTGCCAAGTGGAGCGACGCCGAAGTGGTCATCTTCGTGGGGTGCGGCGAGAGGGGCAATGAGATGACCGACGTGCTGCTCAATTTCGCCAAATTGGTGGATCCCCGCACGCAGAAGCCGCTTTCAGAGAGGACAATATTCATCGCCAACACTTCCAATATGCCGGTGGCGGCCAGGGAAGCCAGCATTTATACAGGGATAACCATGGCAGAGTATTACCGCGATATGGGATATAATGTGGCTTTGATGGCCGACTCCACTTCCCGCTGGGCGGAGGCCCTGCGCGAATTGTCCGGACGCCTGGAAGAGATGCCTCTTGAGGAAGGGTTTCCGGCGTATCTCCCTTCCCGGCTGGCGGAGTTCTATGAAAGAGCGGGAAAGGTGCGTTCTCTCGATAAAAGGGACGGTTCGATTACTATTATCGCCTCTGTCTCTCCGCAGGGCGGGGATTTCTCCGAGCCGGTGACCTCGCACACCAAAAGGTTTATCCGTTGTTTCTGGGCGCTGGACAGGGACCTGGCCAATGCCAGGCATTATCCTTCCATCAGCTGGATAGACAGTTATTCGGAATACCTTGACGATATAAAAGACTGGTGGCACGACAATATAGATCCGGGCTGGCTTTCATTGCGTTATTTTATGATGGAATTGCTTCAGAAAGAGCAGAAATTACAGCAGGTGGTCAAGCTGGTCGGGCCGGACGTGCTGCCGCAGACGCAGCGGCTGGTGCTGGAGGTCTGCCATATCTTCAAGAATACTTTTCTGCAGCAGTCCGCTTTCGATAAAGTCGATACATACGCTTCCGCCAGGAAGCAGTTCCTGATGCTAAAAACGATAGTGGACTTTTACCATATTTCCGAGGGATTGCTGCAAAAAGGAGTGACGCTCGCGGAGATCAAAGGCCTCGGGGTTTACCAGGATGTGATCAGGATGAAGCTGCGTTATACCGAGGAAGACCTGGACAAACTCGCCGCCCTTTCTTCCGGGATCGCAGAGAGCGTGAAAGAATTGGAGTTTTAGAATGGGACAATATACTTTCAGGGAATATGTGGGGATGGAAGAGATAGTCGGGCCGATATTCATAATCCGCAACATTCATAATGTCGGTTATAATGAAGTGGTTGAAATAACCGACGAAACCGGCAAGATCAGGTCCGGCGTTACTCTGGAAGTGGGCAAAGGATACGCGGTTGTCGAGGTCTTGGGCGGTACCGGCGGCCTGTCGATGCGCAACAGCCGGGTCAGGTTCAGGGAAAAGCCGTTGATGCTCGGGGTTTCCGAAGAGATGCTCGGCAGGGTGTTCGACGGCAGGGGGAATCCCCTGGACGGGATGCCCAAGCCGGCGGTGGAGGAGATGCTGGACGTCAACGGTCTGGCCATCAATCCGACCGCACGCGACTACCCGAAGAATATCATCGAAACCGGTATTTCCGCCATTGACGTTATGAATACTTTGGTGCGCGGGCAGAAATTGCCGATTTTTTCCGGCAGCGGTATGCCGCACGATCTCATCGCCGCGCAGATCGCCCGCCAGGCGCGCGTAAAGAACGAGAACTTTTGCGTGGTCTTCGCCGCTATGGGCGTCAAATACGACACGGCCAGGTTCTTCTTGAAAAGTTTCGAGGATAGCGGCGTCCTGGAAAAGGTCACGATGTTCTTAAGTCTTGCGGACAGCCCGTCGATCGAACGTATTACCACCCCGCGCCTGGCGTTGACCTGCGCGGAATATCTGGCGTTCAGGAAGAATATGCACGTGCTGGTGATTATGACGGATATGTCCAATTACTGCGAAGCGTTGAGGGAATTATCCACGATCCGTGGGGAAATTCCCGCCAGGAAAGGATATCCGGGATATCTTTACAGCGATCTGGCCAGTTTATATGAACGGGCCGGGATGATCAAAGGGGTCGGTGGTTCCATCACCCAGCTGCCGATATTGACTATGCCTAACGACGATATCACGCATCCTATCCCGGATTTGACCGGATATATCACCGAAGGGCAGATCGTGCTGGAACGCGAAATGTTCAGCCGCGGTATCTATCCTCCCATAGCCGGATTGCCGTCCCTTTCCAGGTTGATGAAGGACAACATCGGAGAAGGAATGACCAGGGAAGACCATCCCGCGGTTGCTTCGCAGCTTTTTTCCTGTTACGCCAAAGTCAAGGATATCCGGGCCCTCGCCGCCATTATCGGCGAAGAAGAGTTATCTCCGCTGGACAAACTTTATCTTGAGTTCGGGGACGCTTTCGAACGCCGTTTTCTTTCCCAGAAATACGACGAAAGAAGGACGCTGGAGGACGGACTGTCCCTGGGGTGGGAAGTGCTTTCTATGCTGCCGAAAGACGAACTTCTGCGCATACGCGAAGAATACATAGAAAAATACTACGTTAAAAAATGAGAGTAAATGTAGCGGCGACCAAGACCAATCTATTGAAGATGCGCAAGAGCCTGGCGCTCACCCGCGAAGGGTATGAGTTGCTGGACGAAAAGCGCAGGATACTGATCAACGAGCTCACTTCTCTTGTGCGCGTGATGGAGCGCCTGCAGCGCCAGGCCTATGAGAGCCTGCGTTTGGGATATGCCGCGCTGGAACAGGCGATGGTGGCTATGGGCCGCAGGAAAGTGGCGGAATTGAGCCTCTCCGTGGAAATGGAGCATACCATACATATTTCCCAGCGCCGCGTGATGGGCGTGAGCCTTCCGGTCATCGAGGCGAAGGTGAAACAGAATGCCCCTTATTTCAGCTGTCCGGGGGCGAGTTTCTACATCGATGAAACAATGGCCAGGTTCTCCTCTTTTGTCGAGATACTGGCGGCGCTGGCGGAAAAAAAGATCGCCGTTCTGCGGCTGGCAAAGGAAGTCAAGAAAACCATTCGTAAAGTCAACGCTCTGGAAAAGATATACCTGCCTTATTATCAGGAAGGCGTTAAGTATATAAACGACAGACTCGATGAGGAATCCAGGGACGCTTTTTCGATGTTGAAGATCATCAAAAAGAACCTGGCGCATTAACGCGTTAAGCAAGACTAATTAATGTTCAGGGGGGGAATGTGCCGATCAAGACGATAGCTTTAGCCGTTGCCGCCGGGACCCCGGCCGCCGTGCCGACCGCAAAATACGCGATCTGCCTGGCTAAGATCATCGGGGCGAGGGTCGCGGGTATTTATGTGGTGGATGAACGCAGCGTGTCTGAACTTCTGCGTAACCGTGTTTTTGTGGAGATCGAGGCGCGCGAATACGAAAAGGAGTTGAAAGAGCAGGGAGGCATCCTGCTTGAGCGTATCGGACGTATGGCCGAATCCAAATCAGTTCCTTTTGAACCGTTCCTTTTGTGCGGAGCTATCCACCGTATGGTGGTGGATAAAGCGGCCGAGATCGGGGCGGATCTGCTGGTGATGGGGAAGATCAAGGAACTGGAGTCCCGGAAAGAGATCTTCTACGATCCGGGAGAGCAGATATTTCGTGAATCTCCCTGTCAGGTGGTCATCGTGCAGAATGCGGCCGCCGCCGAAGCGCTTTACAAGGAAATATAATTACTTATAGAAAAAAACAGGGTGCTGGGTGTTAGGTCCTGGGTTCTGGGAAAAAAGACGAAGCAAGAGGGACGAAGTAAATACGAATTCATTTTTGGGAGGTTTAGATGCCCGTTAGCTTAAAGAAGAAACGCGCGCCAAGGAAATGGGATCCCATATACAAGGGAATGAGTAAGGAAGCGTTGAAAACTTCCTTCCGGAATAACCGCCAATATACTCTGGCAAAAGATAAATATACGGCCACTTCCTACGATAATTTTATGGCGATGGCGATAGCTACACGCGACCGGCTGGTTGAACGCTGGATAATCACCCAGCAAAGCTACCATAAGAGAAATCTTAAACGTGTTTATTATATGTCTATGGAATTCCTTCCCGGCCGTCTGCTGGTTGACAACATCATAAATCTGGGGATGTTAAAGGAAGCGCAGGAGGCTCTTAAGGATATGGGAATGAATCTCGAGGATGTGATAGATCAGGAAAAGGACGCCGGCTTGGGCAACGGAGGGTTGGGAAGACTGGCCGCCTGTTTTCTGGACTCCATGGCTACACTCGGCATTCCCGCGCACGGTTACGGCATCAGGTATGATTACGGTATATTCAAGCAGCGGATAGTCGGCGGGTGCCAGGTGGAATCGCCTGATGAATGGCTGAAGCAGGGGAATCCCTGGGAGATCGCCAGGCCGGAATACACGGTTAAGGTCAGGTTCTACGGAACGACCTATATGTCCCATGATAAAGACGGGCATCTGCGCGTGGAATGGCGGGATACCCAGGACGTGCTGGCGATGCCTTACGATATCCCTATTCCCGGTTTCGAGAACGAACGGGTGAATACTTTGCGGCTCTGGTCGGCGCGCGGCACCGAGGAGTTCGATCTGGGGTATTTTAACGACGGCGATTACGAAAAGGCCGTCTACAGCAAGCTTTTTTCCGAGAATATCTCTAAGGTGCTTTATCCCAATGACGGCGTGAGCCAGGGCAGGCTGCTTAGGCTCAAACAGGAATATTTCTTTACCGCCGCTTCCATATCCGATATTATCCGGCGTTTCAAGGTGGAAAATACCGATTTCAAGGCGCTGCCGGATAAGGTCGCCATTCAGCTTAACGATACCCATCCTGCGCTGGCGTTGGTGGAATTTATGCGCATTCTTATAGACGAAGAACGCCTGGAATGGGAGACTGCCTGGGACATTACCGTCAGGACTTTCGCGTATACCAATCATACGGTAATGCCGGAAGCGCTGGAGTGCTGGCAGGTTCCGCTGTTGGAAAGTCTTCTTCCGCGGCATATGCAGATCATCTACGAAATAAACTCGCGTTTTCTGCGCCGGATCGCGGCGCGTTTCCCGTCCGAACCGCAGCGCCTGTCCAGGATGTCCCTGATCGAGGAGGGGGAAGTCAAGCGCGTGCGGATGTCATATCTTTGTATTGTCGGCAGCCATTCGGTTAACGGTGTTTCTCTCTTGCATACGGATATCCTGAAGAAACAGCTTTTTCCTGATTTCTTCGAGTTCTATCCCGAGAAATTCAATAATAAAACCAACGGTATCACCCAGCGGCGCTGGCTCAAGAAATCCAATTCCGGGTTGTCCGCGTTGATCAGCGACGCCATCGGAAAAAAATGGCTGACTAATCTTTATGAACTGAAGAAACTGGAAGCATTTGTTTCCGATGCCTCTTTCCGCAGGAAATGGCAGGAAGTAAAATCGCAGAACAAGAAACTGCTTGCCGACCACGTGCGCAGGAGCACCGGGGTGATCGTTGACGCGGATTCTCTTTTTGATGTCCAGGTCAAACGTATCCATGAATATAAGCGCCAGGTGTTGTTTTGCCTATATATCATTTCGCAGTACCTGAATCTTAAGAAAGGCAGGGATAAATTAGTACTGCCCAGGACGTTTTTATTCAGCGGAAAAGCCGCGCCGGGCTATTTTATGGCAAAACTGATCATTCGCTTCATTAACAGCGTGGCGGCTGTGATAAATAAAGACAGGGATATGGAAGATAAGCTTAAAGTGGTATTCCTGGAAAATTACGGCGTTTCCCTGGCGGAAAGGATTTTTCCGGCCAGCGATCTTTCAGAGCAGATTTCGACCGCCGGCACCGAGGCTTCCGGTACCGGGTGTATGAAATTTATGGTCAACGGCGCTTTGACCATCGGCACGCTTGACGGGGCCAATGTTGAGATCGCGGAAGCCGTAGGCAGGGAGAATATTTTTATTTTCGGATTGCAGACCGCCGAGATCGATAAGATACGCGCCGGAGGTTATAACCCGCAGGAATATATCTCTCATTCCCCTGCGCTTAAGGAGATACTTAAACTGGTGCGTTCCGATTTCTTTTCGGCTTCGGAGCCGGGGACATTCGAACCGCTGGTGCAGAGTTTAATGAATAATGATCCTTTTCTGGTCTGCGCCGATTTCGAAGCTTATTGTAAAACACAGGATGTCGTGTCCCAGTCGTATCTGGACAAAAAATCCTGGACGCAGAGATCTATCATCAATGTGGCGCGTTCCGGAAAATTCTCGAGTGACAGGACCATAGAAGAATACGCTATGGATATCTGGAAAGTCCCATGCGAGAAAAGGTAACGGCGGGCCCGTTGTTCATTTTGCTATAAAGAAAAATCCGGAAGCGCCGGGAGAAAACTTAGAAAATAATCCCGTATTTGCGGGGTTGAAATAACCCTTTCTTGCTTGCACAAGAAAGAAGGGGGCCATTTAAGGAGGGCTAAAGATGCCGTACGATAGCAGTCTGGATGAGAAGATATTTTCCAAGTCCCTTGACGGGGCGAACGGAAGGGTAACTGTCAGCGTGTTTTCCTACAATAAAGGAGCCAAGAAACTGCAGATCACGCGTGAGAACGGCGATAAAGAAGGGAATCTGCGTTTTACTAAACTCGGCAGGCTTTCCGTGGAAGAAGTTGAGGGTATCCTCCCGTTTATCCAAGAAGCTGTTCAGAGTATGAAATAGTTCCTTCTTGTCGTTTTTCGCGGGTTATAGGATAGCTTTTTTCCGGCAATGCGCGGAGCAAAGCATTTTGGAACGGGGATAAAATGAATACTGCGTCATTCCGGCCTGCGCCGGACAAAAAACTTTCGGCATTCCGGCTGATACTTTTCCTCGGGCTGGTCAGTTTATTCGGGGACATTGTCTATGAAGGGGCCCGCAGCGTAAACGGACCGTATCTGGAAGTGCTGGCCGCAAATGCCGCGGTAGTCGGGTTTGTCGCAGGCGCCGGGGAATTCATCGGTTATGCCCTTAGGCTGTTGACCGGGTATCTTTCAGACCGTACCCGTTCTTACTGGGTATCGGTATTTATCGGTTACGGACTGCTCGCATCTGTTCCGCTGCTTTCTTTGACCGGAGCCTGGCAGACAGCCGCGATATTGATCCTTATGGAAAGGATCGGTAAGGCGGTAAGGAGTCCGGGCAGGGACACTCTTATTTCGCACGCAGGGGCGCAGGTCGGCACGGGTTTAAGCTTCGGGCTGCACGAAGCTCTCGATCAGCTCGGCGCCTTGAGCGGGCCTTTGATCTTCACGGTCTTCTTCGCGCTTACGGTTAAAGGCGCGGCAGGCGTGCAGTCTTACCGTCACGCGTATTCGTTGTTGTGGATTCCTTTCGCGCTGGTAGTGTTTTTGTTGATAGCCGCTTTTTTGAAGTTTCCCCGTCCCGATAAACTCGATCCCGCCGGAAGTAATAATCCCCTTCCCGAGAGACTGACCGGTGTATTCTGGCTTTACACCATATTTATTTTCTTCGTTGCCTGCGGTTTCGCCAATTTTCTGCTTATCTCTTTTCATTTTAAAGCGGCCCGGATGTTCAACGACGCCCAGATTCCGCTTCTTTACGCCTTGGCTATGGGCGTGGACGGGGTCGCCGCCTTGTCCATAGGCAAAGCTTATGATCTTATGAAGAAAAAACGCGGGAATATGAACGCGGGTCTGGAACTGCTTGTGGTCATACCTTTTCTCTCCGCTTTGATCCCGGCGATGGCCTTTGCCGGTAATTCCGCAGTGGCGCTGGCCGGTATGTGCGTGTGGGGAGTGGTTATGGGCGTGCATGAGACAATAATGCGTTCGGCTATAGCCGATATCACGCCTTTACAGAAGAGGGGGCTTGGTTACGGGATATTCAATACCAGTTACGGGCTGGCTATGTTGGTAGGCGCTTCTTTACAGGGATTGTTATATATGCATTCGGTAACATTGATGCTTGTTTTTACCACGATCGCGCAGGCGGCGGCTTTAGTTATCTTTATAATGTTGAAGATCCGTATAAGCGGAAAACGGGAACGCGGCGGTTTTAAACCAACGGTTGCCTGAAGTGTTATACGGTTGGAAGGAGGAGGGATGGAATACAATGTTGAGGAGAAACTTGAACAGAGCATTAAGAATCTGCTGGTGACTGCGGAGGAGTTGCGCAAACTTATCGAACATATGGAGATTTCCGGAGCCGAAGTTATGCGCAGCCAGCTCAACGAAGCGCAATGGTATCTTGGGGAGGAAAAATCCAGGAGACAGCAGCTTGAGCAGTCTCTGCAGGATAAGGAGAATTGTATCAATCAGATGAGAGAAGAAATACGCACCCTGAAACAACAGTTGAATGAAACTCAATGGTACCTTGGCGAAGAGCGGGCCAGACTGCAGCAATTGGAGAATCAGCTTAAGAGCGCCTGACAGATAATTTATTCTGCTTATTGGGCCGCGTCTGCCGAAAGTACCGGGGACTACTACTGCGCTGTAAATAGGTTCTTAAAACAGCGCACAGAGCAACTCCGCCGTCTGTATAGAATACAGGGCCGGAGTCCCGACTTGCAAATAATATTGCAACGTAGGGATCAAGAGTAGAAAATCGAGATTTGATTCGCTGGAAGTTCTCGATTGCGATCTAATTTCGGTTTTCGATTAACAGAAACTTATGTAACAATGTACTACAACTATGTTTAAACACGGTTTACGGTCATACATTGTTCTTACGTCCACGGTTTCCTTGTTTTTCGGGTGCGCCGTCAACCGTACCGCTGCTCCCGGTCCTTCCCTTGAAATTTCCGGGCCGCAGAGCGTTCCGGAAAATTATGATTACCGCCGCGGCCGGTCTTATTTCTCTGCTCCGTCTTTACTTCCCGACACAACCGCGGCTATGAAGACAGCCGGTTACTGGATACAAAAGCATCTTTATCCGGATAAGTTGATACTCGACGTTTCCGGTATCGCCATATTGAACGCTTCTATCCGCGCACGGACGGGCGTGAACGCCGATATGTCCGCTTTCCCGGAATGCGTTCCCGGTAAAACACTTCTTGATTCTTTGCGCGGGGAACTGCGGCATTTCCGCGGCGGCTGTTATTACCGCGGCGACGGGAGTCCCGCAGGAGACGGATTTTACGCGCAGATCGAAGAAAATATGGATTTATCCGGAGTGAGCGGAGAGATCTCCGTGCGGTACGCTTATATCGTCCATAACGCCGACCAGCGCCTCTTACCCGTAGCGGAAGCATTGAATAAACTGCCCTTTGATGCCGATTTCGATGAATTACAGAATAGTTCCCTCGGGACGGGAACCCCCGTTGCCGTTCTGCACACCAGCCGCGATGGGAAATGGCATTATGTTTTTTCTTCCGTCTCCAGCGGATGGGTCGAAGCCGATAAGACGGCATTTTGCGCCCGGAATGAGATAGAGGAAACGGACGGTAAAGACGCATTTGTGGTAGTGACCGCCGCGCGGGCGGATATTTATCTGGATCCGGGGCTTACGGAATATTATGATTATGCCCGTATGGGCGACAGGTTTATTTTGAAGCAGATCACATCTTCGGCGGCGGAGGTCGTTCTTTTTTGCCGTAACCCGGACAGTTCTTTGAAGAGAGTCCCCGGCTATATCCCCGGCGATGATGTCAGCAGCGGATACCTGTCTTATACGCCGCGCAACGTTATCAGGCAGGCATTTAAGTTGTTGAATACCCCGTATGGATGGGGCGGTATGTACGGCGAACAGGATTGTTCACAGTTCATCAGGGAAGTGTTCTCCGTAATGGGGATAAAATTGCCCAGGAATTCGGCGGCGCAGGCGGAAGCGGGAGTATTGCTTGCCGGCGACTCCACAGAGGCGGCTGATGATAAAGCCGCCTGGTTCAGCCGGAAAGTTCCGGGAGGGATTACCACCATTTGCCTGAACGGGCATATTATGCTTTTCCTCGGTATGGATAACGGGCGTCCTTACGCCATCCATGACGCCTGGGCGTATCGCGTAAAAGGCCCCCGGGGAGAGGATGAAGTGCGGCTGATAAACCGGGTAGCGGTAACGGGGTTGAATCTGGGGGAGGGCTCGCGTAAAGGCTCTTTATTAAACAGGATAAAGTGTTTAAGGATGATCGCGATTGAAAGACCGTAACCGGAGAGGAACGCGGTCTTAACGATTTTAGCAGAAAAGGAAGGGATAAATGGATATCAAACAACGTATTAAACGGAGTTTTAAACTGCGCTTCGCGTTATTATATCCTTTCGGGGTTTTAGTGATCATTTACGCCAACTCCAGCGACATTTCTATAAAATACGGCCTGGGGATCATTATTCTGGGGCTGCTTCTGCGGTCCTGGGCCAACGGTTACGCGATCAAATCCGAGAAGCTTACCACTTCTGGCCCCTATGCGTTTGTGAGACATCCTCTTTACCTGGGAACTATGCTTTTGTTCTGCGGTTTTGTGGTAATGTTGAATATTTATTATATCGGGGCGGTGTTCTTTGTGGGGATGCTGGCGGTATATATGCGCACTATCAGAAAAGAAGAACAGTTATTGGAGAGTAATTTTAAACAGGCTTTCCTTGATTATAAGAAAAGCGTGCCGGCGATATTCCCGTCATTGCGGCCTTACCCAAAGGGCGAGAAATGGCCATTCAGTTTCAAGCGGCTGATCAAAAGCCAGGAATACAAGTTGTTTATCTGGATGATCGTGCTCGTGATCGCCTTTCATCTTAAAGACGAGCTTATGGTGGAGAAGGAAAAAATCGATGCCAGGATAATCTGGCTGATCATTATCAGTTTCTTACTGGGGATGATAGATCTTCTCGGGGAATTCATAAAATGGCTGGTGAGAAGAAAGAACAAGGCGGATAAACCGGCATAGTCATATGTTCTTTAGCGGTTGTTTTTAGCATAAACGCGGCATAAATGTCCTTACGGGATAAGAAGAGAATATAAGGTGTCCGGTTTTGTAACTTCATATATTTTTGTCACGCTGGCGGAAATGGGCGATAAGACCCAGCTTTTGGCGATGGCTTTTGCCGCGAAGTACAACGCGGTCAAGGTGTTGTCCGGAGTGCTTATCGCTACCGTATTAAATCACGCCGCGGCCGTGGCGGCAGGCCGGCTGCTTTCGGCGGTCATACCTTTGCGGGCCGTTTACCTGCTGGCGGCGCTGTCTTTCGTTATTTTCGGGCTCTGGACTATCAAAGGTGAAAATTTGTCCGGTGAAACCGATAAGCCTTCGCGTTACGGGCCGGTTCTTACCGTAGCCGCGGCTTTCTTCCTCGCGGAGATGGGCGATAAAACCCAGCTTGCCACTGTGAGCCTGGCGGCGCAGTATCCTAATGCTTTAGCCGTGCTTAGCGCCACCACTTTGGGGATGCTTACCGCAGACGCAGCGGGGATCTGTATCGGTATAATTATGCGCCGGCATCTTCCGCAGAGAACCATTAAATGGCTCTCTGCGGCGGTCTTTATATTCTTCGGGCTTAGCGGTATTTTCCGGGGGACGGCATCCTGGTTAGGTGTTTTTTACGCAGGGGCGGTAACCTTCGCTATCGCGCTTTTGACGGTTTTTACCGTGTATCTGATGATCCGCGGCAGCAGGTAGCGCGGGTTCCATAAAAAAGTTTGACAATGCCTGGCAAGGAGAGTATAAATAAGAAAAGACAATTTGGATTATAGGTGCAGGGAAATCCGTTGAAGCGGATGCGGTCCCGCCGCTGTAAGGGTGGACGAAAGCTGCAAATGTCACTATCCGGAAAGAACAAGGATGGGAAGGCGCAGCCGGTAGAATGAGCCCCGAGCCAGAAGACCTGCCTATAAGAAAAAATAAACGCCTCGTGGAATGGGCCAAGTGAATTATTTGGGTGCAACCCGCCATAAAAATTCGATATGGCGGGTTTTTTGTTTTCTGGAAAAAAGAAAAAGCACAAGACGCTGTTGATAACCCAAAGATTAACAATAATTTCCAGAACAATTCTTTACGAGCGCTCTTATGAATATTGCAGATAACAAAAATAATTGTTTCCTAACTATAGTATTTACAGACAGTTATCAACAGCGTCTTGCAAGGGTTTGTAAAACGATAAGTTTCTTTATTTTGTGTCTTCTACCGGCGGCGGGATTATGCGTCGAGAATAATTTGAAACCAAGATATATCTCTCTGGCGCCGTCGACCACGGAGATACTTTTTGCGCTCGGGCTGGATAATGAAATTGTGGGTGTCAGCTCGTATTGTAATTACCCGCTGCAGGCGGCTGACAAAACCAGGGTGGGTGACTTCAGTCATCCAAATTTGGAAATCATATCCGCGTTGAAGCCGGATTACATTTTCTGCACCGGACTTGAACAGGCTCCCGCGATCGAACGCCTTAAGGCTTTGGGGTTCCGTGTTTATTGCGCCGATCCGGCGAATATGGAACAATTGTTGACGACTATCAGGGATATTTCGTTTATCACAAAGAAAGAACGCTCCGGAGAAGAACTGACCGGTAATATACGCGCTGCCGTCGCCGCGGTAGCGGTTGAAGCGTCCGCTGTTCCCGTTACGGAAAGAGTGAGGGTCTTTCTTGAGATATGGCACGAACCTTTGATGACGGCAGGCCGGGGGTCCTTCGTGGACGAACTGGTCGGACTGGCCGGCGGGGTCAACGTGGCGCATAACATCCCCAGGCCTTACTGTAACTTCAGCGCGGAAAAGGTAGTCGCTTTAGATCCGGATTGTATCATTTTGACATATATGGATAACGAGAACGCTTTGAAGCTGTTAGGCACAAGGTTCGGCTGGCGGGAGATCAAAGCGGTGAAGAATAAACGGGTTTTCAACGATATAAACCCCGATCTGCTGCTGCGGCCCGGGCCGAGGGTGGCGGAAGGAGTCAGAGAATTGTATAAAAGAATGTATTGTGTCCGGCAAAACGGCGGGTAGACCTATGCGCATAGGTATCAAAGTTTTTATCCTGTTACTTCTGCTTCTTGCCGTGATAGCCTTGGGAATTGCCTGCGGCCCGGTGCGCATATCTCCGGCGGAGTTGCTCTCCGCGCAAAACCGGGTCATCCTGAATATGCGTCTTTTACGGGTGCTGACCGCCGTGCTGGCCGGAAGCGGACTGGCTGTATCCGGTATCGCCCTGCAGGCTATTCTGCGTAATCCTTTGGCGGAACCTTATCTTTTAGGCACGTCGAGCGGCGCCGGATTGGCCGCGGTCATCGCTTTGGTCTGCGGGATTTCCAGGCTCTACCTGCCTTTATTCGCTTTCTGCGGGGCCGTTGCCAGTATAATCCTGGTATATCTGCTTGCCTGCGGCGCCGGACGCGTGCAGGAGAAATCATTGATACTTTCCGGCGTTATTGTTTCCGTGGCTTTCTCGGCGGTCATTGTTTTTCTGGTTTCTCTTTCGGGAGAGAAGGTAATGCATGAAATGACCTGGTGGCTTTGGGGCAGTCTGCAGGTTTACGACCCGAAACTGCTTGCCATTGTTTCTTTTCCGGTGATCGCCGGCATCTGCGCAATCTATTTCTTCTCGCAGGATCTGAACGCCCTAAGCATCGGCGAAGAGGAATCGATGCATCTTGGTATCGACGCCGATAAGATCAAGAAACTCTTGATATTGGTGAGCGCGTTGATTACCGCCGGCCTGGTCTGCGTCTGCGGCATAATCGGTTTTGTGGGGTTGATAGTGCCGCATATGATGCGTCTGCTGGCAGGCCCGGACCATAAACGTTTGATACCGCTTACCTGTATTTCCGCCGCGATATTTATGGTGGTCTGCGATATGGTTTCACGCACGCTTTTTTCTCCGCTTGAGGTCCCCGCCGGGGTGATCACGGCGATAATCGGCGCCCCGGTTTTCATCGTCCTGTTGAAACGCAGCCGGAGGGCGTTATGAAGACGATGCTGGAGACGGTGGCTTTGAGCGGCGGATACCGCGGCGTCGATGTGCTGGACAATATCTCTTTGCGCGTCGAAGAGGGGGGTTTTCTGGGATTGATCGGGCCGAACGGTTCAGGTAAGACCACGTTGCTGCGTTTTTGCACGCGTCTGCTTGTCCCGCGTCAAGGGCGGGTATGTTTTATGGGAAAAGACATACGCGATATAGGGCTCAAAGAGTTTTGCAGGGAAACCGCTTTTGTTTCCCGCGACCTGCCGTCGGGTTTTTCTTTTACCGTGATGGAAATGGCGTTGATGGGCAGGATCCCCCATCTGGGCCGCCTGCAGCGGGAAAGCCGGAGAGACTTGCGCATAGCCGAGGAAGCGCTTGAGTTGACCGGCACCCTGGAGTTCAAAGATAAGTATTTGGATGAACTTAGCGCCGGGGAGCGGCAGAGGGTGACTATTGCGATGGCGCTGGCGCAGGAACCGCGGCTGCTTTTTCTCGATGAGCCTACCGCCCATCTCGATATCGGCCATCAGGTGCAGGTGATGGATCTCTTGAAGCGTCTGAACAGGCGCAATAACCTTACCGTGGTGATGGTGCTGCACGATCTTAATCTTGCCGGGGCTTACTGCGCGCGTATAGCCCTGATGGATAAGGGGAAGATATTCAGGGAGGGGACTCCGGAAGAGGTGCTGACTTATCATAATATAGAAGCCGTTTATAAGACGATCGTGCTGGTAAATACCGATCCGGCAGGCGTTAAACCGAATATCGTCCTTGTTCCCGGAGAGAAATAATGTTTTCTGTAAAGATATTCCTGATACGCCACGGCGTTACCGAATGGAACAAAAAAAAGAAATATTGCGGCTGTAGGGATGTGCCGTTGAGCCCGCAGGGCAGAAGACAGGCGTTGCGGCTGCGCGAGCGTCTGCTGGGGATGCCCTTTGACGCGGTTTATTCCAGTGACAGAAAACGCGCCCTGGAAACCGCGGGCATCGCATTCGGCGGCAAGAAGTTCAATAAAGTCAAAGATCTGCGCGAGATAAATTTCGGGGTCTTCGAAGGATTGACGCACCGTCAGATCCTTAAGAAATATCCGCAAGTATATTCCCGCTGGCTTTCGGATCCTTTTCGCTGCAGTATACCTCGGGGGGAAGAACTTGAAAAGTTCGGCTCCAGAGTTAGCAGGGCAATCGCTTCCATCGCTACCGTCAATAAAGGGAAGTGCGTCGCCGTTGTCTGCCACGGAGGAGTGATCAGTATGATAGTGACCCGGCTGTTAAAGAAGAAGGATTTCTGGGGTTACATCCCGGATTCGACCAGTGTGACCCTGCTGGAATACAGGAGAGGGAAAGCGGAATTGAAATTATTCAATTGTACCGAACATTTAAAATAGTATATTGATGCCGGTTATAAAATTATGTACCGAGGCATAAAACATGAGGCACGAAGCAAGACAGGGATAATGTTCTATGTTGCGTCCTTCATGCTTCATCCGTCGTCCTTCGGTATTTAAAGGAAACCAATGGGGAAGATAATCCTGGTCTTGGGCGGGGCGAGAAGCGGTAAAAGTAATTTCGCCTGCAGCCTGGCGCGTAAATATAAAAGAGTGGCATTCATCGCCACCGCAGAAGGCGGAGACGATGAAATGCGGCGGCGTATCCGTCTGCACAGGCGGGAACGGCCCGCACATTGGAATACATTCGAGGAGCCGCGGAATATCCTGCGCGCGCTGTCGGCGGCAGGAGTGGATCACGATTGCGTAGTGGTGGATTGCCTGACATTGCTGGTATCCAACCTGTTGCTGGCAAAGAAAAGCGAGGCTGAGATCTCCCGGACGCTCTCAGAGGCATTGGCTGTAATAAAAAAAGCGAAGTTCAGGACGGTTTTCGTTTCCAATGAGGTCGGCCTGGGACTGGTACCTGCGAATCGCCTCGGCCGCCTGTTCCGGGATACTGCCGGCAGGGTAAACCGGATCGTAGCCGCCGCGGCCGACGAAGTGTATTTTTTATTTTCCGGCATCCCGCTTAGGCTGAAGCCGGGCGGAACGCGCGGAATATCCATTGCCAAGGAGCGGAAATGAAATTACTCAAGGAGACGATTAAGGCCATAGGTTCGCCGGACGCGGAAATTACCGGGGCGGCTAAACGCAGGATGGATTCGCTCACCAAGCCGTTGGGCAGTTTAGGCCGACTGGAGGATCTGGCAGTGCGTCTTTGCGGGATCACCGGCAGGCTTGATCCGGTATTCAAGAACAAGGTCATTTTTACTTTGGCAGCCGATCACGGAGTGACCGAAGAGGGAATCAGTCCTTATCCGAAGGAAGTGACCGCCCAGATGGTTTACAACTTTCTCAACGGCGGGGCGGCTATCAACGTGTTGGCCGCTCATAGCGGAGCGCGGGTAGTGGTGGCTGATTTCGGAGTTGCCTGTGACTTAAGACCGGCGGCTGGGCTGGCGGCAAAGAAAATAAAATACGGCACCGGGAATATGGCTAAAGGGCGGGCAATGAGCCGGGATGAGGCAGTTAAATCGCTTTCTTACGGCATTGAACTTTTTGAGGATGAATATAAACGCGGGGTCGATCTTGCCGGCACCGGTGAAATGGGTATAGGCAATACCACGGCTTCCAGCGCTATCACCGCGGTGCTTACCGGGCTGGCGGTGGAGAAAGTCACCGGCCGCGGCGCCGGGCTGGACGAAAAAGGGCTGCAAAGGAAAATCCAGGTAATAGAGAAAGCGATCTCCGTTAACGCCCCGGACCCTTCCGATCCCCTGGATGTGCTGGCGAAAGTCGGCGGATTGGAGATAGGCGGGCTGGCGGGGATCATTCTTGCCGCCTCCCGGCGCAGGGTGCCGGTATTCATCGACGGTTTTATTTCCGGTGCCGCGGCACTGCTGGCTTTTCGTATCGAGCCGAAAAGCGCCGCGTATATGATCGCCGCGCATAAATCCGTGGAAAACGGCCATAGCGCGATCTTAAAACAGATCGGTATCGAGCCCTTGCTTGACCTGGGAATGCGCCTGGGGGAAGGGACCGGCGCGGCCCTGGCTATGGGACTGGCGGAGGCATCGGTAAAAGTGCTTAACGGGATGGCTACTTTTAGTTCGGCAGGCGTATCGGAGAAGAGAGATGTTTAAAGGATTCTTCGGTGCTCTGGGGTTCTTGAGTATATTTCCCGTGGGCCGCGATAACCGCGGCAGCGCCTGTTTCTCCCGGACAATGATATTCTTTCCGTTAGCCGGGTTGTTCCTGGGCGGAGTGCTTTGCGGTCTCGATAAACTGTTTTCTTTGTGCGGATTTCCGTCGTTGCTTTCTGCGGCGGCCGTTACCTTAGCGCTCGCGTTTCTGACCGGAGGTATGCATCTGGACGGGCTGGCCGATACAGCCGACGGTTTCTTCAGCGGTAAATCCGGGCCGGATATCCTTGCGGTAATGCGCGATCCGCATATCGGTTCAATGGGGACGATAGCTCTGGCCGGCGATCTGTTGTTGAAAACGGCGTTGCTTGCGGCATTGGACGGCAGTTCGCGTTCCGCCGCACTGCTCTTGATGTGCCTTTTGAGCCGCTGGTCAGCGATCCCGGCGATGGCGATCTTTCCTTACGCGCGCCTTGAAGGCAAGGCAAGAGTGTTTATTTCTTCTGTCGGCAGAAGCACCGTATATTTATCTACTTTTGCCGCCTTGTTTTTCGCCTGGGTTGTGCGCGGCAGAGAAGGAATACTGTTGTCGGCGGCTGTATTCGGCGTCACGTTCCTGTTCGGCAGGTTTTCTTCGAAAAAAATAGGCGGTATTACCGGGGACACTCTGGGCGCGAATATCGAGATCAGTGAGTTGTTTATTCTGTTTGTCGTATACCTGGCGGGGAATGGAGGTATTTAATCATGTCCGGAACTAAAGTTATTTCATCCTGGAGCGGCGGTAAGGACGGCTGCCTGGCGCTTTACCGCGTCTTAAAACAGGGCTATAGCGTTAAAACCCTGCTAAATTTCATTTCGAAAGGATCCCGGCGGGGGTGTTTTCACGGCCTTGAAGGCCCGCTTCTAAAACTGCAGGCGGATCTGCTCGGTATGCCGCTTGTGCAGTGGGAAGTAAGCCCGGATATGCAAAAATATGAAGAAGAATTCAAGGCCGCGGTGCGGGAACTCCGCGGCAGCGATACCTCGCATATGGTGTTCGGCGATATTTATCTGCTTGATCATCAGAGTTGGGTGGAGCGGGTCTGTTCGGAGATAAATATCACGCCGTTGGAGCCGCTCTGGAATAACCCGGTAGATGATCTGATAGGCGAATTCTGCGACGCCGGGTTTAAGGCTGTGATAGTCAGCTGTCGTTCCGAACTGATGGGAAAAGAATATCTCGGTCGTTATGTAGACAGGGAATTGGCGGAAGAACTGAAAGCGAAAGGAATCTGTCCCTGCGGGGAGAAAGGAGAATACCATACTTTGGTGGTTGATGGGCCGATCTTCAGACGGCCGCTGCGTATTCTGCGCGCCGAGCCGGTGCTGAAAGAAAGTTTTTGGAAACACTGGTTCCTGGATATTCAACAATTCGAATGATCCCGGTTTGCCTGTTGTAAACCGGGATAAAACAAAAGTAATTGAAGGGCGGAACACCGATCTGGCGAAGGAAGTCCGGGTGAAATTCCCGGCACTGTCCCGCAACGGTAATCCTTTCGAATAGAAAGGCAGTCCGGTCGATCGCCAGGCACGGTAAGTACTCTCGCGGAAGAGAAAGGAAAATACCGATGAGCAACAGTTTTGTGCGGATCTTGTTTTGCGCGTGTTCTTTTTTTATGTGTTGTAACGGAATCGTTTTGGCAGAAGGCGTCAATCTGGAACAAATAGTGGTTACCGCTTCGCGCTGCGAAGATGACGCGGGTGAGCTTAGCCGTAATCTGGACGTGATCAGTCCTTCGGAGATAGCCGGGGCCGGGTACCAAAACACGGCGGAAGCGCTTGCCGGGATCACTTCCGTCAATATCAGCGATTACGGCGGCATCGGCGCGGTCAAGAACGTGCGTATGCGCGGTTCTTCGTCGGGCCAGGTGTTGGTGATGGTCGACGGCAGGCCGGTGAACAGCCCGCGCGACGGCGAAGCGGATCTGAGTTCCATTCCCCTGGACAATATAGAAAAGATCGAAGTCCTGCATGGCCCGGGTTCCAGCCTTTACGGAGCCGGCGCTATGGGCGGCATCGTGAATATCATTACCAAGGCCCCGCCCAAAAATAAGCCGGAAACTGAATTGTATTCCGCTTTCGGCACTTTTCGCACATATACCGAGCGTTTCTCGCACGGCGCAGGCCTCGGCGGGTTTTCATATTTATTATCCGGCGGTTACCTGGACAGCGAAGGCGCGCGGACCAATTCGGCTTTTAATTCGCGCGACCTGAACGCGAAATTGCAGTATGAACTTAATGATTTCAATACGCTGTCCTTGAATACCGGCGTATACCGCGGCCGTCTCGGCGTTCCCGGGACCGCAGGTTATGAGGACATTGACGACAGGCAGAACGACGTCAAAAACTTCTGGGATCTGGGCTGGAAGTTCAAACCCGATGATAAGAGCGGTATATCCGCGCGCGTTTACCAGAATTACGAAAAACTTTCTTTTCTGGAGAACAGCGCCGGGGCGTATTACGAAACTGCCGGAGCCCAAGACGTGCATACTACGCGTGTCGTCGGCACCGATATACAATACGACCGTCAGCTAACCGATTATTACCGGGCGCTCTGCGGTTTTAATTACGCCTCCAATTCCAACGACAGTACTGCTTCAGGCAATCACGAATATTACCTGCGGGCTTTTTATCTGGAAAACAAGCTGGACCTGGGAGAAAAGGTCAGACTGGACCTTGGCGCCAGGGTGGACGATTATTCCAATTTCGGTTCGGAGATCAGCCCTTCGGCAGGGGTGCATTACGCTTTACGGGAGGATTTGAAATTGCGCGCCTGCGCCAGCCGTTCTTTCCGGGCTCCGACTTTCAACGATCTTTACTGGCCGGACCAGGGCTACATCAAAGGCAACAGCGCTTTAAGCCCGGAGAAAGGTTTGACCAAGGAGATCGGCATAGATAAACAGTTTACCGGGCGTTTTTCCTCCGGGATCACATTTTACCGGAGCGATTATCGGGATCTGATCAACTGGGTGGATGACGCGGGTGTATATCAGCCGAAGAATGTCGGTTCTGCGCGTATTGACGGAGTGGAGTTCGCCAACCGTTTGAAGTTCGGCGATTCCTGCGGTCTTAACCTTGCGTATACCTTTTTACGGGCTAAAGATAAGGATACCGGCAAGTATCTTGTATATCAGCCCAAAGATAAAGTGGATATAACATTGTATTCCCGGGATTTGAAAGGTTTTGATTGCGAGTTACAGGGACATTTCACCGGCAGCAGATTTTACGACCAGGCAAACAGCGTTTCCCTGCGCAGATTCGTTACCTGCGATTTTAGCGTATCCAGAAAATTCAGCGAAACCCTGACCGCTTTTATCGTAGTCAAGAATATCTTTGACGCCGAGTATCAGATAATCAGAGATTATCCGATGCCGGGATTCTCCTTTACCGGGGGGGTGAAAATGAAGTTTTAACAGTAGGATAAAAATCTTGCAATATGGATATTGTTTGTTACAATAAGATATGAAAGGAGGAGTAATATGAAAAAGATGGGTCTTGTAGCACTGGTTTTAGCGGCAGCGGTATTGATCGGCGGGTGCGCTACTCCGTATCCTTATGGAGCTCTTTATACGGAGATTAAAGCTCCTGTGGGAGCGGGTGACGGCGGAGTGTCCTACTCCAAAGTCGGCACATCCAAAGCTACCTCGATACTTGGCTTGGTGGCGACAGGAGACGCCAGCATCAAGGCGGCTATGGCAAACGGTAACATCAGAACAGTCAAGTACGTGGACTATGATGCCAAGAACATTTTGGGTATCTATGGTGAATATACGACAACTGTATACGGAGATTAATTCCTGATTGTCCAAAAAAAGCCGTCCCGGGGTCATTCCGGGGCGGCTTTTTTTATTCTCCTACGCAGAAAACCCCGGGTTTGACAGATTGGGTCAAATCAATCTGTTTATCCCGGGGAGCTTCATTTTCCTTATACATTCGCGGACGGAAAACCGCGCCGGCTTATCCGGCGAAAGGCGTTATATGGCATACTACGGTAAATTGGAGGATATAATTAACGAGATCGGGGAATCTCCTGTGAAAGATAAAGCGCTACGGGCGCGCTTGCTGGACGGACTGCATTATTTGAGAGGATTGGATAAAAAGTTTTTTTTAGACTGTAAGGAAGATTTTCGAGAAACCGAGGAGATCAACGGCCGTGACGTATACGCCGTGCACCAGGTTTACCGGACTAAACCCGCGGAACTGGCGAGGTTTGAGACACACAGGATCTACATAGACCTGCAGTATCTCTGGTCGGGAGCGGAAGATATCTATCTGGCTTCTGAACGGGAACTTCAGCCTCTGGGCCGTTATAGCAGAAATAAAGATATCCGTTTCTGGGGGGGGCCTGAAAACGTGCGGATGGCCCATTTTCTGGGCTGCGCGTCGCGTCTGCGTATGCAAGCCGGCAGTCTGGCGATTCTATATCCTTCTGACGCGCACGCGCCCTCGATATCCTGCGGCAGACGTTCTTTAGTGGCCAAGAGCGTGGTAAAAGTGCGTGTTTGAATTTTAGCCCGGGCCGGTTCACACATACGCGGTCTTTCTATCATAATGACAACGGTGGAGATTCAAAATGATAAAAAGAATTAACGAAGAAAGCGCTATCCTGTATACCGTGTTTAAATGGCTGTTGCTTTCGATAGCGACCGGATCGATCGTGGGGGCCGCGACCGCCATCTTTCTGAAAATACTGAATTGGTCCACGGGTAAGAGCGCCTTTTTTGATTATTATTTCCTTTTTTTACCTGTTTCTATGGTTGTTTCAGTTTTATTGGTAAAACATCTGGCCCCGGATGCCGAGGGGCACGGTACCGAGAAGGTAATCGAGGCGGTGCATAAGAGGTCAGGACATATACCGCTGCGGGTGGTCCCGGTGAAACTGGCGGCTACGATCATAACCATTGCTTCGGGAGGCTCGGCGGGAAAAGAAGGTCCCTGTGCGCAGATCGGCGGAGGTCTTGCTTCTTACTTTGCCGGATTGCTGCGCTTGGATGATTATGACCGCAAGAAGCTTGTGATCTGCGGAATCAGCGCGGGTTTTTCTTCGGTATTCGGCACGCCTATCGCCGGAGCCATCTTCGGGGTGGAAGTGCTTTATGCCGGCAGTATACTTTACGATGTGCTGCTTCCTTCTTTTATATGCGGGATAATCAGTTATCATGTCTCGGCGTTTTTCGGTATACAGTATTTATACCATCCGGTCAATATTGTTCCGGTCTTCGGTCCCTGGATATTCCTGCAGGTGGTGGCCGCCGGCGTCTTCTTCGGGATAACCGCTTTTCTGTTGATAGAGATATTGCACTATATGAAAAAGATTTCTTCCGGTTTGCGTTTGGGAGCGATTCCTAAGGCTTTCTTGGGCGGCCTGTGCGTTTCGCTTCCGGCGTTGTTGTTCACCCGGCAATACCTTGGATTAGGTATAGGCAGTATCGAATCTTTCTTGTCCGGAAATAAAAGCGATTGGGGCGCTTTTATCCTGAAACCGATATTTACCGCAGTCACGCTTAGTTTCGGCGGCAGCGGGGGCATAATCACCCCGGTATTCTTTACCGGCGCGGCGGCCGGCAGTTTGTTCGGAAGCGTTTTCGGGCTCAATATAGCGACTTTTGCGGCACTGGGTTTTGTCGCGGTGCTTGCCGGTGCTGCCAATACGCCTATCGCCGCGAGCATTATGGCTATTGAATTGTTCGGTCCCGGGATAGCTTCTTACGCGGCGATCGCCTGTGTCGTCAGCTTCCTTGTCACGGGACACAGGAGTGTTTATCCTTCGCAGATATTGGCGTTCAGAAAATCCAAACTGGTCGATGTCAAGCTCGGCGATGAAATGGAGATTATCAAGCCGAAGGTGAAATTCCCAAACAAAAGACCTTAACCGGCGGAGTATTGTTCAGCATATCATTATTTTTCGCAGGAAACCAAAGGGTTCAGTAATCTTGAGGATGAACGAGAATGATTAGACCGGAGAGCTTCATTTCACGAATTCTAAAAACTGCGGGGTTTGATTATGTCCGGGTATAATTTTAGATCTGATTCCCCTTTGCTTGAATTCAATAATCTTAGCGTTGTGCGCGGCGTGGAGAATAAACAAATATTGCGCAGGATCAGCGTCAGGATGGAGCAGGGGGAACATCTGGCATTGTTGGGGCCGAACGGCTGCGGGAAGTCATCTTTTATCAATCTGGTAATCAGGGAGTATTATCCGTTTTCCGGGGGGGAGGGGTATTCCTTTAAAATATTGGGCAGGGAAGACTGGAATGTTTTCGATCTGCGTTATCTGTTCGGGATAGTCTCCGACAGGCTGCAATCCGCCTGTTACGGGGATATTACAGGGATGGAAACGGTATTGTCCGGGTTCTTCGGCAGCGTGGGGCTTTACCGGGCGCGCGTTACCGCCCGTATGCGCAGAAAAGCGCGCGGAATACTGGATTTCCTGGATATCGGGCATCTTTCCGGACTGGAAATATCGCGTATGTCCACGGGAGAGGCGAGGCGTTTCCTGATCGCCAGGGCCCTTGTCCATGACCCGAAAGGTTTGATACTGGATGAGCCGTGCAACGGGCTTGATCTGCAGGCTATGAGTAAATTTCGTTACTGCGTGCGTAAGATAGCCGGCACCGGCATCAGCGTCATTCTCGCCACGCATAATCTGCAGGATATCATTCCGGAAATATCCAGGGTGATATTGATGAAAGACGGGGAATTTATCGCAGACGGCGCGAAGAAGGATATACTTGAAAGCCGCAGGATAGGGAAGTTGTTTGGTTTGCGGGTGCGTATAAAGAAAATCGGGGCGTATTATTACGACATTGTTACATAAGTTTCTGATAATCGAAATTAGGCCTTTGCATACTCATTCCGTTCGAATGCAGGGCAGGCGTCCGCCTGCGGCGGACTTATATACGCTGTTATTCTCCTGGTTTTATAGTGAAAAACGCTGGAACGCTTGACTAATCCGGCGGAAACAATAAAATAATATCAGAACGGTGTCTTTTATCCGCCGCTATTTCTAACTTTGAAAGGAATACTTCTATGGAAAGCGAAAAAAACCTGAAAAGAGTTCCGTTGACCAGACTGCCGGAGAATAAAAAGGCGAAAGTCGTGGAGATAGCAGGCGGAGCGAATATGCGCGATAAATTGATGAGTATGGGGATGAATGAAGGCCGTGAATTGGTGAAACTTAGTTATATAGGTTTGCGCGGTCCGGTCGTAGTTAAAATCGGCAGAAGCGTGGTGGCCATCGGTTACGGCGTGGCGGCGAAAATAACGGTAGAAACGATATGATCAAGAAAATTTATCTGGTCGGCAATCCGAACGTCGGCAAAAGCGTGATTTTTTCCCGTCTTACCGGCGTGCAGGTCATCTCTTCCAATTATCCCGGCACCACCGTGGAAATTTCCCGGGGCTGGCTGCAATTCGCAGAGAAGAACATTGAAGTGATCGACCTGCCGGGCACGTATTCCCTGGAGCCCACTTCCGGGGCCGAAGAGACGGCTGTTTCTCTGCTCGCAGAACTGCCCAAAGAAGAGATCGCCGTGGTGAACGTCCTCGATTCCACTAATCTGGAACGGAATCTTTCTCTTACGCTGCAATTAATAGAAAAGGGCTTCCCCGTGGTCGTCTGTCTGAATATGTGCGATGACGCCGGCCACCGGGGTATCCATATAGACGCCGTTAAATTATCGGAGCTGCTTTCCGTGCCGGTAATTTCCACTTGCGCCGTTACCGGTTCCGGCATAAAACTCCTGATGTCCAAGATACAGGAAGCCAGGCCGGTAGCCAGGGAATCGCTTTCCCATGAAGCGCGCTGGCTTGAGCTGGGCAGGCTGATTGAAGAGGTTCAATCCCTTGAACACCGGCATCATACTTTGCGGGAGTTGTTGGAAGACGCTTCCGTGCGTCCTGTCACCGGACTGCTGATGGCGGCAGCGGTGGTCTTCGCTTCTTTTAAAGTGGTGCGTTTTATCGGCGAGGCGATCATCTCCGGGATAACAGATCCCTTTTTCAACGCTATCTACCGGCCTTTACTGGAGAAATTATCGCTCGGGCTGCACGAGGGGGGATTCTGGTTCCATCTGCTTATCGGCGATCTGATCGGCGGTAAGATAGATTTTAAGCAGTCGCTTGGGGTACTGACAACGGCACCTTATATCGAGATAGGGATGGTCCTGCCGTATGTGATAGCTTTTTATTTGATCCTAAGTTTGCTCGAGGACATCGGCTATCTGCCGCGGCTGGCGATACTGCTGGATAGCCTGATGCATCCTTTGGGTCTGCACGGCTATGCGGTGATCCCGATACTCCTGGGGTTCGGCTGCAATGTCCCCGGGATCCTTTCCACGCGGGTACTTGAATCCAAACGGGAAAGGCTGATCGCCGCGACCATTATCTCCATCGGCGTTCCATGCGTGCCTTTGCAGGCAATGATCATCGGCCTGTTGGGTAAATTCGGAGGCTGGTATGTGGGGGGAGTCTACCTGGTATTATTCTCTTTGATTATCATTCTGGGGCTGGTTTTGAACCGGCTGATGCGGGGGAACAGCCCGGAATTCCTGCTGGAGATACCTCCTTATCGGATCCCCCCGGCGTCTCTTCTGGCAAGGAAACTGTATTTTCGCGTGAAAGGGTTCCTGCTGGAGGCTATGCCTGTGGTACTGCTGGGGGTTATGTTCATCAATGTGTTGATGTATTTCCGGGTTTTCGATATGATCACCGGATTCTTCGCGCCGCTGGTAGTTCATCTTTTCGGCTTGCCTAAGGAAGCGATCGTGGCTTTGGTCGTCGGCTTTCTGCGCAAGGATGTCGCCGTCGGCCTGCTGGCCCCGTTGAATCTGACTATAAAACAGCTTTTTACAGCCACGACCCTGCTGGCCGTTTCTTTTCCCTGCGTCGCCACTTTTTTTGTGCTTTTGAAAGAATTGGGATTAAAAGCCCTCGTAAAATCGACCTTGATAATGATCGGTGTAGCCGTTATCGTGGGGACATTGTTGAATTTTGTCATCCTGCGGTAATCTACAGGAAAAGTGTTTAATGAGGAGAAACCGCCGATATGATCGTCAGGCGCCTGAAAGACTGCCGGAAATTCATTTCCGGGGATAACGCCGTGTTACGGGAATTGCTGCATTCCGGTAAAGGTGATTTTAAATTCCGTTACAGTCTGGCGCACGCTATGGTAGGCCCGGGTAAGATAACCCGCCCGCACATACTTAAAACCAGCGAAGTTTATTATATCATCAAAGGCAGCGGCATTATGTACATCGGAGAGGGATCCCGCCGCGTCACAGCCGGCTGCGCCGTATATATCCCGCCGGGAAAGACTCAATGTATACGCAATAGCGGCAGAAAAACGCTTGAATTCCTGTGTATCGTGGATCCGGCATGGAGGCCGAGTGATGAAAAAGTGATGCCATAGGCAGCAGACGTCGCGCAACAGTATAGAAGGCGGGCTTCATAGGCAGGTAAGTGCAGCGGTAGAGGCCGGGAGGCCCCATAAAAAAAGGAGTGGCCGATGATCGAATTTGTTCCTGCCGTTGACGCGTCCGCAGTCTGCCGGATAGAAAAATTGGCACGGGAGATCTGGAGGGAACACTATACTTCTATTATCGGCCAGGCGCAGGTCGATTATATGTTGCGGCGTTTTCAAAGCGTCTCCGCCCTGAATGCGCAGATGCGCAGTGGTTATCAGTATTATTTGTTGAAGTTGGAGGGGAGGGTTTGCGGTTATCTGGGGATGCTGCCGGAAAGGCATAACGAGCGATTGTTCCTCAGCAAGATTTACTTACGCGCCGTCTGCCGCGGCAAAGGGTACGGAAGAAAATCATTGGAGTTCACGGAGGCGCTTGCCGGAGGAATGGGGCTGAAGAAGGTTTCCCTGACCGTTAATAAGGGCAATTCCGGGGCCATAAAAGCTTACATTAATTGCGGGTTCAACATTTCCGGTCCGGTGGTCACCGATATCGGCAATGGTTTTATTATGGATGATTACCTGATGGAGAAATCTTTATGTCCGTCTATATGATCGTCGAGGCTACAGAGATAAAGGATAAAGAGAAATACGCAGAATACGTCCGCCGGGTTCCGGCCACGATCGCCGGTTTCGGAGGGCGCTATCTGGCCCGCGGCGGGGAGGTGTGCGTGCTTGCCGGGGATTGGCGGCCGCGCCGCTTGATCATCCTGGAGTTCGCTTCTATGGAAAACTTCCGTTATTGGTGGGAGTCGCCGGAGTATAGAGCGATCGCGCCTTTGCGTGAAGAGTCCGCCTCTACTAACGCGCTGGTGATCGAAGGGGTTGGAGAGAAGATATGCTGATGAAGATGCTTCTTGCGGGGGCCGGCGGCGCGCTGGGGGCTGTGTTACGGTATATTGTATCCGGTTTGGACTACCGTTTCTCCGGAGGGGTGTTTCCGGTGGGGACCCTGATCGTCAATTTGAGCGGCTCGTTGCTTATCGGTTTTCTCTGGGGGTTGTTTGAGCCGGCGGCGGTTTCGTCCAATGTGCGGGTCTTTGTTTTTATCGGCATACTGGGCGGTTATACCACATTTTCGACCTTTGCCCTGGAGAATTTTAGTTTGATGCGCGACGGTGAAACTAATATCGCTTTGTTGAATATCCTGTTTTCCAACGCCGGCGGAATATTGTTTGTTTACGCCGGTTACTCTTTGGCCAGGCTGGTGCCGGGGATGCTGAAAACTTAATACCGTTCATTGCCGGGAAACCGGCTTTAAAAGGAGGATGCTGCCGTGAAATTACCCGAAGAAGGTATGTTACTGCGTATTTTTGTGGGGGAAAGCGATATGTCAGGCAGCAAAGCGCTTTATGAGCAGATAGTGCTGAAAGCCCGGGAATTGAATCTTGCCGGCGCCACGGTCACCCGGGGTCTGATGGGGTTCGGAGCGCACAGCCGTATGCATACGGCAAAACTGCTGCGTTTATCGGAAGATCTTCCTTTGGTGATAGAGATCGTGGATACGCAGGAGAAACTGGATACATTGATGCCTTTTCTCGACGAGACGGTCAAAGAAGGGCTGATAACTCTGGAGAAGGTGCGGGTAATAAAGTACCGGCACGGCGGGGAAGCGGCTTGAATTCCCCTGTGCCCGGATCTATGCAGAAGAGAGTAGAGCTTCTCTCCGGAACGCCGTTTCCTCCCGGAGGCGGCCCGGTGGTTTACTGGTTGAGCCGTGATCAGCGCCTGCGTGATAATTGGGCGCTTCTTTACGCCCAGCAGGCGGCGCTGGAACTCAAGAAACCTCTTGTCATAATCTTTTGTCTTGTGCCGGAGTTTCTCGGCGCCGGGAACCGGCAGTATTCTTTTATGCTTGCCGGATTGAAAGAATTGTCCCTCGCCGCGCGCCGGTATAATATTGATTTTTATCTTTTACAGGGTGAGCCCGGAAGAGAAATCACTGCTTTTCTGGAAAGGATCGGGGCGTCTTTGTTGGTGGGCGATTTCGACCCTTTAAGGATAAGACGGCGCTGGAAAAAAGAAGTTCAAAGCCGGATAAAATTGCCTTTTTATGAAGTGGACGCGCATAATATTGTCCCCTGCAGGGCCGCCTCCGATAAACAGGAATTCGCTGCCTATACCTTCAGGCCGAAAATAAACAGGCTGCTGCCGGGATTCCTTACAGACTTTCCGCGTTTAAAGAAACATCCTTTTAAAAGCCGGCTTCGTTGTCCGCCTATCGAATGGAAAAGTGCCGCCGGATTTTGCGGAGCATCGGCCTTTGCGTTATCCGCTGGCGATTCCCCTGAACCGGGGGAAAAAGCTGCTGTCGCGGCGTTAAAAAGATTCATTACCGGAGGCTTATCGCTATATGCCGATAAGCGCAGAGATCTTTCTTACGGCGGTCAGTCGCATTTATCCTGTTATCTGCATTTCGGACAATTGTCCGCGCAGCGGGTCGCTTTGTCCGTCCTCGGCAGTTCTGCCGGCCGCGCCGCAAAAGATGCGTTCCTTGAGGAACTGATCGTCAGAAAAGAACTTGCCGATAATTATTGTTTTTACAACGCCGCTTACGATAAATTTTCCGGGTTGCCTGCCTGGGCCAGGGAGTCTTTAACCAGGCATAGCGCTGATCACAGGGAATATTCTTACTCTTTCGGCAGTCTCGAGAACGCTTTGACTCACGATCAGTATTGGAACGCGGCGCAGCGCCGGCTTACGCGTTCAGGCACGATGCACGGCTATATGAGGATGTATTGGGGCAAGAAGATACTTGAATGGAACGCTGCCCCCGGACGGGCTTTTGAATATGCCGTAAAACTTAACGATAAATATGAACTGGACGGCAGGGATCCTAACGGTTACGCAGGCGTTGCCTGGTGTTTCGGGCTTCACGACCGTCCCTGGCCGGAGCGCCGTATATTCGGCAAAGTCCGCTATATGAACGCCGCCGGGCTGGAACGGAAGTTCGATATGAAAGAGTACCTGCGGCAGAACCTTTAAAGGGAGTATAAAATGAGAAAACTGGAGGGGATCTTTGAGAACGAAACTTTGCGTGTGATAGCCTGCCGGCGCAGCGTGCGGGTTTTTCTGGATCGGCCGGTAGAGGAGGATATTTTGCGTGTAATCCTGCACGCGGCCAATCAGGCTCCGTCGGCGCACAATCAGCAATCCTGGCGTTTTATCGTGTTGCGGGGGAAGAAAAAGGATGAATTGGCCAATCTTGTTAACCTGAAGGCGGGTGATTTTCCCAGGCCTTCTTCGGCCTTATTGCGTATGGCCTCCCGCAGTATCATCAGCGCCCCGGTGGTCGTCGCTGTAGCTAATACCGGCGAACTCATTTCCCGCGGCACGGAACTTTTTCAGGTGGAGAAGGAACCCGCGCACGATTTCTTCCGTATTATGGAAATACAGAGTTCGGCCGCCGCCGTGCAGAATCTACTGCTTGCTTCCGCTTCGCTCGGGCTTTCTACTGTATGGCTGGGGGTGCTGGTGCTTATAAAAAAGGACGTTCTTTCTTTTCTCGGGGAGCCGGAAGGAGAATTTATGGCCGTCATTCCGGTCGGGTACGCGGTCAAGCCTAACTCCGGCCCGAGCAAACAGCCGTTGGAAGAAGTGGTAAAATATCTCTAACCCGGAATTCGCAATAGAGGTTCGGTAAAATGTCTCTAACTCATTGTCAGGACTGCGTTCTGTTCGTAAAATTGTCCTCGACGTACTGCTTTGAGTACGCCTGCGGTAATTTTACTCGCAGGCCTTGTCCTGGCAAAGATTTAGGCCATTTTCCTCGAACCCGATTGCAAAATCCGGGTTAAAAAATATTTAAGAACCCCTACTTTGGATATAGTTCGCATCACTGTTCTTAAGGGCACAGTTGGCTGTAGTTGGAGAGAAATATTTCATAGGTCGTAGGATATCAAGGAATGTTATTGCGCAAACGCCGGTTTTGGGTTTATATTGTCGAGTGCCGGGACAAGACATTTTATACCGGGTATACTATCGATCTGCCCGGAAGGATGGCTGCGCATAATACCGGCAAAGGCGCTAAATATACCAGACAAAGGCGTCCGGTAAAACTGGTCTGGAGCAAAGAATACAGCCGGTTGACGGACGCTCTGAAAGGGGAAAAGTCCATCCAGTCGTTAACGAGGAAAGATAAACAACTGCTTGTTTCCGGAGTAAGCCCGGAAAAAGGATCGCGGGAGTACCTTAAGAGATGAATATTCCCCGGAAGAAGGGCGGAAGACTGCATCTCATCGCTATGGCGTTAGTTTTTCTTATTGTCGTTTCGGCAGTGTTTTATTTTTTCTTTACCACCCAGGGGTCCTGTCTGCTGGTCCGGGCGGTTGTTTCCCGCTATATCAGTCCGGTGGAGATCGACGCGCTGAAAGCCCAGGGCTGCCTTGCCCGCCTTCTGGTTTTTCATAACGCGGAGTTCGGCAGTTTGAAGGGGCTTCCTCCCGGGGCTAAATTGAAAGCGCAGAGAATAGAGTTTTCTTTTTCTTCTTTGAATTTTTATTCCGGTATAAAGGTTAACGTTTATAACGGGAAATTGCTGCTGCCTTGGGGAGATTCGGTGCTTTTCTACGGCAATTACCGTAATTCCGCTCTGGAAATCCAGGCTTTTACAGGTAAATTAAGCATTAATGAAACATTCGGCGTTTTTTTCAGGAATTCCGAGTTGAACAAAGTCTCCGGTTCATTTTCCGCCCTGGATTTTAAAATTACTGGTCCATTGCGGGAGTTGTTTCTGCAGGGCAATTTCCGTATAGATAAGGCGGCATATAAAAATTTCAGGGCGTCAGGCTGTCCGGCAAAAGTATCGGTAAAATTGACGGATATCGGGAGCGGTATCAAAGCACACGGAAAGATAGAGATCACCGGGGGGGAGATTTACGGAGAGAACACGGGCGTGATAAATCTCCGGGAAAGTTTCATATTGTTTAAAGGCGCTCCGGGCGCGGTTTCCTTTGACCTTAACGGTACCGCCAAAGTCGAAGACACGCGTATAGATGTTTTTTTGAGCGGAACCGCGGATAAACCGGAATTGAAACTGGTTTCCCAACCGTCGTTTCCGCAGGACCGGCTGCTGCTGATGCTGGCCACAAACAGGAAGTGGCAGGCAACGGAGAACGCCTTGTCGGACGGTAAGGTCCCCGCCAATCTCGCCGCGGATTTTCTGGATTATTTCATTTTTTCCGGTTCAGCAGGCAAATTCGTCAGGGACCTCGGCATACACGATGTTTCGTTTAAAGTGGACGGAAGGTCGAAGGAAGTCGGGGCTACCAAGGATATCACCGGCAGCGCTTCGGTAAGTTATTCGCTGGAACAGCAGCAGGATAATTCCGCCCCGGTGGCTTATCATAAATTCGGCGCCCGGTATAAGATCACCGAGAAGCTTTCTTTAGGGGCGGAAAGGGTTTCGGAGCAGAAAGCGCAGACAAGCGGGGAAGAGGAAAATCAGAAAATAAACGATAAGGTGTTCTTGAAATTCAAGACGGATTTTTAAATAAAATGCCTATTCCGATAGAGACTATTTTATTCTGGGGTTCGATGCTTATCTTTTTGAGCGTGCTGGCAAGCAAGCTCGCGGATAAGTTCGCGCTCCCGGCTTTGCTGTTGTTTATCGCCATCGGTATGCTGGCGGGGTCAGAAGGCCCGGGAAGGATCTATTTTGACGATCCTTCCTTGGCAAAAACCATAGGCATCGTGGCGCTGGTTTTTATTATTTTCTCCGGAGGACTGAACACCGTTTGGGAAGATATCCGCCCGGTCCTGCCGCAAGGCATTGTTCTCTCTACCGTTGGAGTGCTGGTAACGGCTCTTGTCGCCGGTTCCTGCGCGGTCTTTATCCTGAAGTTTTCTTTTTTCGAAGGACTGCTTTTAGGCGCGATCATCTCTTCCACGGACGCGGCGGCGGTGTTCAGTGTCCTGAAATCCAAGCGTATAAGTCTGAAGAACCCCCTGAAGCCGCTGCTTGAGTTCGAATCGGGAAGCAACGACCCGATGGCAGTTTTTCTTACCGTGGGAATAATCCAGGTTTTGACCGGCAGGATCCATTCTCTTTCCGGATTGTTCCCGGTCTTTCTGCTGGATATGGGTATGGGCGCTATCCTGGGGTATTGTATGGCCAGATTGAGCGTATGGATCATAAACCATTTGAAACTGGGTATTGTCGATCTTTATCCGGTATTGACCATATCCCTGGTGCTGCTTACATATTCCATCGCCGCTTTTCTAAAAGGTAACGGTTTTCTTGCCGTTTATATCGTCGGCCTGGTAATGAGCAAAAGGTATCTGATACACAAAAAGACCATTTTGCGTTTTCACGAAAGCCTGGCCTGGATTATGCAGATCGTGATGTTCCTGGCCCTGGGGCTGCTTGTTTTTCCGTCGCAAATAACTCCGGTGATGGGAACCGGACTTTTATTGGCGGTGGCGCTTATGTTTTTCGCCCGCCCGTTGAGCGTCTTCATTTGCCTTTGGCCGTTCCGTATTCCGGTGAAAGATAAGGCGATGATCGCCTGGGTGGGGTTAAGGGGCGCGGTTCCGGTAATCCTGGCTACGTTCCCTTTATTGGCTGGGGTCGGCCAGGCGCGCAACATCTTCAATATCGTGTTTTTCGTGGTTTTGACTTCCGTGCTCATTCAGGGGACATCGATATCTTTTATATCGCGGCGGCTGGGTGTGGATGTTCCCGTGAACAGGCGGATGCGCAATCCGCTGGCGATGGAAGAAAGTGAGAGCGTGGACGCGGAACTGACCGATGTGATGATACCGTATAACTCCGTGATCATCGGCAAACCGGTATATGAAATAGGCGTTCCGGAACGTTGTTTGATCGTGCTTATTTCAAGAGACGATAAATTTATTATACCGAACGGCTCCAGCGTGATCCTTGAAGGCGACGTCCTGCAGGTATTGGCAAGCAGGGAGGATATTTCCGCTTTCCGGAAGAAGATAGAGAAGATTTGTTCTCCTGCGCAGAGAATCTCCGGCTTTTAAGCCCGGAAATGAATGTGCGGATGAACGGGAACGTATCGTTGCGTAAATAGAGGGGGCGTTGTCCCGGCGGCAGCCAAGGCATCCGGAGTTATGCGTTGCGATTGAGTACGGGTATGGAAAGGAGCGGCTATGTCGAGAACGGTAATATCGGCGGTCTTATTGATATCGGCTTTTTTCGTTGCTCCCGGGAATTGCGATACCTCTGTCAGGGAAATTGAGCTAAGCATTGTTTCCGGAGTGGTCACCGCCGTGGATTGGGTGGGCGATAAACTGATAATCAGGACTTTCTACGGCGGGCAGGCCGACGAATTGAATTTTCTGGTGCCGGATAAGGCCGTGATCACCAAGGGGGCGGCGAATATTACATTCGGCAACATAAATATCGCCGATAAGGTCACGGTCCAGTATTACAGTGATCTTTCCGGACTGCGGGCGGTGCGTATTACGGTTAAATGACGGATAAACCTGGTATAGAAATGCGGAGGCCGGATGCTTGAGCCGTTTTTAAAGAAAAAAGTGCTGCGGGCGCAGCGGAACGAGTTTACAGAGCACATAATTTATTCCAATCTCGCTTCGGCCTCCGGCAACGCTGATCATAAGAGAATATTGCTGGAGTTGTCCCAAGAAGAACTGGCGCATTACGGATTCTTCAGGGATATTACCGGGGAAGATGTTCGGCCTGACCGTTTCAAGGTTATTGTTTATACTGCTCTCGCCGGAATATTGGGATTGAACTTCGGGCTTAAGCTTATGGAAAGAGGCGAAGATCTGGCAGGCGGCGCGTATGAAAGATTAAAACGGCTTTCTCCGGAGATAGAGAAGATTATCCGGGATGAGCAGCGCCATGAAAAAGAACTGCTCGCTTTGATAGACGAAGAACGCCTCAAATACGCCGGTTCCATCGTCCTGGGTTTGAATGACGCACTGGTGGAACTTACCGGGGCCCTGGCCGGTTTTACCCTGGCTATCCGTAATACCGGTATGATAGCCGTAGTCGGGCTGATCACCGGCATCGCCGCTTCGATGTCTATGGCCGCCTCGGAGTATATATCCACCAAGCATGAAGGCGGAGAGAAGAATCCTTTGAAAGCCAGCGTGTATACCGGGATCGCGTATGTGGGCACGGTTATGCTATTGATCTCCCCGTATCTGCTCTTTAAGAATATTTTCTTATGCCTGGGGATCACGGTTTTTAACGCGTTGCTGGTCATCTTTATCTTTACGTTTTATGTTTCCGTAGCCAAAGATCTCGACTTTCGCAGGAGGTTCCTGGAAATGGCGGGGTTGAGTGTTTCCATCGCGGCGGTGAACTTCGTCATTGGGCTGCTGATCAAGAATGTGTTCGGCCTTAATGTTTAGCGCTGTTTTTTTTGGCGCAATGTTGAAAAACCGTGAATGTGCAGCTGTTTTGTAAACAGTGTCCCGTTGTTCTTTGAAGGAGCGGGATAAAAAAGGAGGCAGGGTTTATGGGTAAGCGGTTATCGTTACTGGCGGTTTCAGTGTTTCTAATCGCGGGCTGCGCCGGGGTCGAGATTACCAGGGTCAAGGATAATAAAGATAACGGAGGGATACGTTTCTATCGCCCCTGGCCGTATCTTTTGGTGATACAGACCGATAAGGGGGTGGAAGCTAAAACAGTTTATTTGCCGAAGAAAGACGAAGAATATTCTATAAAAGTCAAATCAGGATTGGGCACGGTCAACGGGTCGTTTACTTTAACGGACGGCTGGAATTTGACGCAGTTCGGCGACAGCCGGGATTCAAAAATACCGGATACTATTACGGCCTTGACCGGCACGGCTACAAGCGTAAATGATATGAAAGGTTTAGTCGGAGCCTCTGAGTTACCTCCGGGTTTATATAAGTATTTAATTGACGAGAAAACCGGGGAAGTATCGGGTTTGGAACGGTTGCCTATAAAATAATAGCGGCTTTTATTCTCCAGCGCGGGAAACCACGGTTCTCAACCCCTGGAGGAATGCGATAGTGCGTTGATAAATAAGTTTTTAAAACAGCTTCAGTAAGACGCCTCTTATTTCTTTGAGAGGCGTCTTTTTTTATTCTCCTACGCAGAAGACCACGGGATGAATGCGCAGGGTGAACGGGAAGGTATAAAGAGGGGGACTGCTTCGGAGGAATTTCGCTCAAGTAGCAGAGAAACCCCGGGCTTCAAGCCCGGGGAGCTTCATTCTCCTACGCAGAAAACTTTAGGCTTAACAAGCCTGGGGATGAATGCGCAGGGTGAACGAAAAGGTATCACTGTATAAAGAGGTTGACTGCAAACTTTCCCTGGGGAGCCACATTAATTTTATTAAAAGTAGGAGTAATTTCTTAGCATATTTTGTTGTCTAATGGCATATAAGTGCTTTCAACAGGTGTTGATTATCCCGGCAGAAAAGGATGGTTTGGTATATGAAACGTTTATTCTCGATTATAGGTTCGTTTTACGCTTTATTGGCGGTCGTAGGCGTCTTTTCTGTTGTTATGGTTTATGGCGAGCAAAAGACTCCCGTTCCTTCCGCAGATAAAGAACATAGGCTTAAGCCGTTATCCGCTGCCGAGATCGTTGAACGGATGAAAAAAGAACTGGATTTGAGCGAGGCGCAGGTTAAGCAGATACTTCCGGTGATCGAGGAGGAGTTTAGCCTGATGAGATCGCTGATCGAACAGGATAAAAGTCTCGGAAGGGATAATCCCGTAGAAGGAATGGAGAAAATGAAAGCGTTACGTGAAAACACGGAGAAAAAGCTTGCGCTCTATCTGACGCAAGAACAATTGAAGAAATGGCAGAATGACCGTCCGAAACCGCCGGGGAATGATAAGCGCACACCTACCGGAGAAGATGCGGGAGTATCCCGCTAAGCAAGGGGCAGGGTAACGGGTTTTGTCTATCTTATGATTCAGGTGAAGAGAGAAGGATAATCGAAAAAAGGAGAAATAATGGTGAACGAGCCGGTTTTTTATTTTGTGAGCGCTGTATTGATCTTTACTGTCGGTTTTTTTGTTCTCTTTTCGGTAGAAAAACTAAGCGCATTATGGGTTAAAAATGCAGGATACGCGGCGACAATAATGCTTTGGTTCTCTTCCGTGCTTATCCTGGTTTCCGGGCTGCCGCGTCCGTGTCCTTTTTTCAGAGGAGAACCCCCCTTGCCGCCTTCATTCGCACGCCAAAACCGGGAATCCAAGGGGAGGGATTGTTCGGTTATCTACGGGCAACCCGGGATTTCCGTCCCGCGCAATACTCTTGAACCGGAAAAAAGATAGAATAACTGTGATTTTTTCCCTGGCGGACAGTATATAAAAATTATATAGCGGGTATCGCTGTTAGGCATTGTCATAAACTTATTTCTCCCGGTCGATAATATATCAGCCTTCTTCTGCTGTTGGCATCCGTCATCCATTTATAAAAACCCCTATTTCCGTAGATGTTTTTTCTTTAACGGGTAGACTCCGTAATCCGCAAAAGATCCAAATACTTGATTTGTGATTCGTAAGACTTATAGGGCCGTTTTTCTTTAGTTGAAGAAGACTTTAATGGATAGTATAATAATAAATCGGTTACGAAGTATGTTTTTTGCAGTAAGCCGTTCGGACGCAGAATGACGCCGGGATAATTCTTATCGTCAGCATAGTGAAGGAGCGAATTGAGATGAGTATATCTTCTCGTGAGCATAAGCCGTTCCGCTGTATGTGCGCGTATTTCTTATTCTTCGCTGTTATTCTTCTTTTAAGGGTTTACGGTCTCGGTAAGCACGATCTTTGGTTCGACGAGATCGGAACTCTCGGATATGCCGATTATCCCTGGAGCAACTGGAATGCGCCGTTATATTGGATATTCCTTCACTTTTGGATAAAAATATTCCCCGTTTCCGAATTCTTTTTACGTCTGCCTTCCGCACTATTCAGTTTTGGCTCGGTTATAATACTTTTCTTTCTGGGCAGGCTTTTGTTCTCGCGAAGCGTCGCCCTGCTTGCGGCATTGATAATGGGTTTGTCGCCGTTCCATCTCTGGTATGCCCAGGAAGCAAGGGAATACAGTATGATTCTTTTTTTGAGTTTGTTTTCTTCCTATCTTTTTTTGAAAGCGCTTAAAGACGGGAAGGCCGGTTCCTGGATCTATTTTTCCATAGTCTCCGCAGCCGCATTATATACCAATTATTTTATGATATTCTTATTGTTTGCCCAGGCCACCTACGGAGTGGTTTCGCTGCGAAGATGGCGGGTGATAACCTGGCTGCTGATCCCCTTAGCAGGTTTCCTGTTGTATTTTAACCGGTTTATCAGTAAATTCATTTATCTCCAACACGGATTTTGGATACCGCCTCCGGATTGGCTGTCTCCTTTTGTAACTCTGGGCAATTTTATGCTCGGCTATAACGTGCCGTCTTACGCGTTCTACATTTCCGTGCTGGCCGTCATCCTTATGCTCGGCATTCTGCTGAAGGGATACCCGGGATCAGAAGCTGGGAACAGGAACAGTATAAATGTTTGTCTTTTTTTGTCGGTTTTTCCCGTGGGGCTTGTTTTTATATTCTCCCGGCTCATCTTTTCCGTCTATTTAAGCAGGGGGCTGATCATTTTTAGCCCGTATCTTTATTTGCTTGTTGCCGCCGGTATATTCTCCCTGGGGCGCGTACAGAAAAGAATAGCCGGTTTTATCGTGGTTTCTTTATTGATAGGCGGCGTAGCCGGTTATTTTTCCGACAGCATGCCGATGCCGCTGCGGTATCACCTGGGGGTCTTTCTCAAGAAACCGGTTAAACCTCTGATCGCGTTCCTGGATAAGAATATGAAAAACGGCGATGCCGTGGCAATTACCAATCAGTCTATACTCCCGTCGTTCTCTTTTTATTATAAAGGCAGTGATTTCCCTGTGTTTTATTTCTTCGATCCGGTATATCCGGATACCACCTGGCAGAGGCCATTCAGGGAAGACAAGATTAATATACCTTTGGAGAGTATAAAACGGTTAAAATACGACAGATTCTGGGTGTTGACCCTGAATTGGGCCAGGGACGGGAATATCGATGAAAATTCGGTATCGGTAAATGACTGGATGTCGCGGAACTTTGTTCTAGACTACTCAACTTCCTTTGAAGGAGTCAAGGTCTTCCGTTATATAAAACAATCCGATAGTGCACAATAATCTTTTGCATCCGCATAAAATCATATCTCTTGAGTATGATATGCTGCTTGGCCTGCTTAGGCGGGGTGTCGGCGGAGGAGAAGTAGGCGGTAACAGGTTCTCTTTACGGCGGCATCCGGATTGGGACGGGTTAAAAAATCTGGCCGTTTATCATGAGGTGGTCCCGTTTATTTACCCGGCGCTTAAAACCGTGGAGGATAATGTCCCGGAAGATGTCCTGACTTTCTTCCGGGATATTTATTACCGAACCGTAGCCTGGTGCCAGCATCTCTGGACTGAATTCCTGCGCGTGGAGAATGCGTTCCGGGAATCGGGCATAGATATCCTGCCGATCAAGGGAGTGGCGTTACTGAACGATCTATATTCTTCGTGTTTATCACGGACGATGAGCGATATAGACGTTTTGGTCCGCGAAGCGGATCTGGCGCATTCCGCGCAAGTGCTGGAAAGGCTGAATTATAGACAGGAATTGCACGGTCTAAAGAAGGAATACTGGAGAGAGCGGCATTATCACCTTGTTTTTCAGAGGATCGATCGCGAAAGGGACGCTGTCCTTGAGTTACATTGGATGCTGGATTATAAGAGGCGGGGGGGCGGGCTCCTGCCTGAAATGTGGGAAAGAAAAAGATTTATAGACGCACAGGGCGTAAAAACCGCTGTGCTTTCCGCGGAAGACACGTTTTTCTGTATGGCGCTGCATTTGCGGAGATTCGGCAAGATGCATTGCCTCAAGAATATCCTGGATATATGTCTTCTTCTTGAGAAATACAAGGTTACATTCGACTGGGATTATGTTCTAAAAGAGGCGGCACGCGGAAAAATGCGTTCTATCGTCTATTTCGCTTTAGCCCAGGCAAATACCGTTTTCCCGGGAAAGTTTTTTGCGCAAATCGCCGGCAATTTGCCGCTCCCGGATTACAAAAAGGAACTGATCCGTAAGTTCATAACCGGGAATTCCTTTTCTTCTCTTAGCGTCAAAGAAGAGAAGACCGGATATTTGCTGGGGCATTTCCTGTTGTTTGACGGTTTATCCGAGCCGGTTAGATATATCGTCAATATACCCCATGAACAGTTTTGTCATTATTACGCTCTCAAGCCGTACACCGGGAGATCGATCGCGTTATACAGGTTTCGTTTCTTGTTTATCCCCTTACGCCTCATTATAAGTTTTTTTCTCCGCAGGCCCGGGCAGGAGTGAAATGAGGATCACGGCTTCCCGTATACAGGAAATACTGCCGGCAGCTCTTAAGCGGAGTTGTTTGATCGGTATCTGCGATCCGCGTTATCTGCAGAAAAAGCAAAGAGTATTTTGTAAGATACCGGCCGTATACGGCGGGCCAAGGTGGAGCGCGAAGCCCCGGGAAGTGCTGCCGGAGGCGAAGTCTATAATCGCGCTCCTGCATTTTACGCCGCTGGGGTTTGATTACGCCGTGGATAAGCATGTCCTTTCCATAGCCGGAATTATCTGGAAAAAACTGGGAGTTCGCACGCATCTTCTGGACGCATCGGGCAGGCCGGATGCCCGGAACGTCATAGGGCACGAAAGATCCCGTTTCGGCAATTACGACGCGCGCAAGAGAATGATACTGTTGAAAGAAATAGCTTATTACGCCGGATTGGGGCAATTCGGGAAGAATTCCCTTTTGATCAACCGTTCTTTCGGTTCGGATATGAAAATTCAGGCGCTTTTTACCGGGAGCAGTCTGGAACCAGGCAAGCCGCTTATTCCGAAAGCCCATCCTGCCTGTGCAGAATGCGATATTTGCGTAGATAATTGCCCGTCCGGTATTATCCGCGGTTACTTGGTATCTGCCGGAGATAAAGATCTCTGCAAAGGACGGGCAGGCAAGAAGCCGGTGCTTATCGGCAGGCTTATAAAGAAACGTGATCTGTGGGATAAAGCCTTTCTCGACCAAAAGCTGTCTTGCCGGATATGCCAGAGTTTTTGCCCGCTTAATAAGAGGCATTATTTTAAAGACAGCCTGGTTTTCGTGAAGAAGTCCGGCGGCCCGGGGAAATATACATTTTACTATAGGACAAAAAACCGCTGATGCACAGCCGCTACTTTAAGTGCCGAGCGGCTAAAAACCGTTTTAAGACGGAATAAAATGAAAAAAGCGTTCATCACTATAACCAGTAACTGTTATTCTTCCCAGACCGATTTTGATCTGCTCCGCGCATTTTTGCGCATCAACGGCTGGCAGCTAACCCAAAAGATCGGGGAAGCGGATCTGCTTATCATAAATACTTGCGCTTTCATCCTGGCCAGGGAGGATGAGGCGATGCGGATGATCGGCCGGGTCCGGGAGAAAAAGAAGATAAACGCTACGCTGATTATTACCGGCTGCCTGCCGGCGATAAACCCGCAGAGGATAGAAAAGGAGTTCAGGGATGTGATATGCGTGCCTGCCAAATGTCTGCCTGATATTGCCGGGATTATAAACGCCAAATTCGGGTTACGCGATATTTCTCTGGTCGAACCCACCGGTTCAAACGGAAGGCGTAGGAATAACGAGCTATACAAACCGGGGTATATATTCAAAGAATACCGGTTAAGGATCGGCTGGGGATGCAGGGGAAAGTGCAGTTATTGCGTTATCCGCAGGGTCTTCGGGAAACCGCGCAGCCGTCCGGAAAACGAGATAATCGGGGAATTCAGCAATGCCGTCGGGAAGGGGTATAAGAAATTCGTGCTGGCCGCGAATGAGACCGGGGTCTATGGCGAGGACACGAACACCGACCTTGCCGCGCTGCTGGAGGCCCTTTGCGGGATAAACAAGGAAGCCAGGTTTTCCATATCGAATATTACTCCCGATAAACTGAAGAATATACTGCCGCGTCTGGGGAAATTCCTGCGTAAAGGCAGGATATGGAGGATAAACGTTCCTGTCCAGTCCGGCAGCGACCGGATACTCTCGTTGATGAACAGGCCGTATTCTGCCGCAGATTTCAGGAGAGCGGTCGGACGGATGTTGAGCATTGCCCCCGGTATAATGATAGAAACGGATATTATGGCCGGTTTTCCCTCGGAGACGGGTGAGGATTTTCACGAGACCGTGAAACTGGTCGAATGGCTGGCGGAGAAGAACGTGGTTTTTCAGATATTCCCGTATTGTTCAAGACCCCATACGGCGGCGGCTAATCTGCCCGGGCAGATCAGCGAACAGGAGAAACAAAGACGCTGTGAAATCCTGCATTTTCTTTGTTCCTCCTATTTCGTAATGAAAGACGCCGAATTGTTCGATAAATGGCGTAAGGCCGGCCGGCAAAGGGACGCAGAAGCTGATTCCGCTTCCGGTAAAGCGGCTGCCGGACAAATAATTTACTTGAAGCCGCGATAGGAAAAGATATAATGATTGCGACAGGCTGGAATGGATAAAACAGCTAAAAGAGTTGATGTCAGGTATTACAGCATAGGCGGGGTTACGATATGTCTGCGCTCCGGCCTGCCTTTTAAGGATTCGACATTCCAGGCTAAGTTCGAGAAATTCAGGGTAGCCGGCCCGGCAAAGAGAGATAATATTACCGTAGAACACCATTTCGGCATTCCCGTTGCGGGCAGGATACCGGCGGGGATAGAAGTTTATAATAAATTACCCTGGGTCATCGTTAAGTCGCGAAAAAAGTTGATTTATAAATGCGTTTCCCGCTGCGGGCAAAAGGAACGCGTGCATAATCTGGTTCTTTCAGATATTTCTCATTCGCGTTTCGATATATATCACGCCGATAAGAATGCGTATCTTAAAGGCGGATTGCATTCTTTGACTATGCTGCCCTCTGACCAGATATTATTCGCCGGGGTCTTGTCTGGCAGGCGGGCGGCCTATCTTCACGCCTGCGGCGTGGTTTTTAGCGGGAAAGGTCTGCTTTTTGCCGGCCATTCCGGTGCAGGCAAGACCACTTTGGCGAAGATGTGCGACAGGCGCGGCGGGCTCGTTTTATGCGATGATCGCATCGTAGCGCGCGGCCACGGCGGTAGATTCAGGATATACGGGACCTGGAGCAACGGAGAATTCTCTAAGGTGAGCGGAGAAAATGCTCCGTTGAAAGGCATATTTTTCCTTCGTAAAGCCGGCATTGACCGGATATCGCGCATTGAGGATAAAAAGGAAATATTCAGGCAACTGGGGGCCTGTTTAATAAAACCTCTGCAAACTGTGGGCTGGTGGGAGAAAATGCTGGTGCTGCTTGAGCAGATAAGCCGGTCAGTTCCCGCTTACACTCTGGATTTCAATAAAGCGGGCAGGGTCGTAGAGTTGTTGCGCAAGCTGCGGTAATCTTTGAACCGGAGGGGCAAATATGGATAAAAGCAAGAAAAAGTGGGAGAAGCCGAAACTATTGGAGTTGGTGCGCGGGAAGCCGGAAGAATTGGTTCTGTCCAGTTGTAAAGTATTCAGTAACCACGGCGCCCACGGTCCGGATGGATTCCAATTCGGGGCGTGCCAGGGCGGTATGGGCGGCTGGTGCAGTTCTCCAGGGTCATCCTGATACTCTGAAGTATTGCCGTTTGTCCAAAACTGTTGCCGGAGTCCGGTCCCGGGCGTAGAGATTAGCGGTTTTTCCGGCCTAAACCCGTGCGTAATGCGCGGCGCTGTTTTATTCTCCTATTTTCCGGTTCTCCGGTTCCCGGAGGCGGCCCGTATAGAAGTTCTCTTATGAAAAACAAGCCATATATCGATAGAGTTAGCGTCGAACGCGCTTTCTACGCGAAGATCAGGCGCATAGGCCTGATCCATCTGGAACTTACCGAACGCTGTAATAACAATTGCCGGCATTGTTATATTAACCGTCCTCACGAAGACCCCAAAGCGATCAAGAAAGAATTATCCACTAATGCGGTAAAGAAATATCTCGCGGAATTCGCTTCTTTCGGATGGTTCGTGGTGAGGTTTACCGGCGGAGAACCGCTATTGCGGGACGATTTCGAAGAGTTGTATATTTCCGCCAGAGAACTCGGTTTTAAGGTGGTATTAAGCACTAACGCTACTTTGATAACGGAACGGTTGGCCGGGCTTTTCAAGCGTATGCCTTTGCTGGAGGAGGTTGACGTAACGCTCTACGGGATGCGTCGGGCTTCGTATGAGTCGGTGACGCGCGTCCCCGGTTCCTTTGACGCGGCTATGAGAGGGATAAGCCTGCTGCGGAAGAACAAAATCCCCTTTCTGGCGAATCTGGCGGTATTGTCTTCCAATAAAAACGATATCCCCGGGTTTAGAAAATGGTTTTCCAAGATATTCCCAGCTAACCGCTATCCGGTGATCAACGCTTCTTTCGACCTGCATATACGAAGAAATCCTCTTAAGAATGATTGTATACGTAATATAAGGTTTTCGCCCGAAGAAAGTCTGCGGGTGCTTCCTCCGCAGAAGCCGATTTTCATTATGAATATGCGCGCCGCTCTGCAGGGCCGGGAGCCCGGGAGAAGATTGTTTTCCTGCGGGGCAGGGAAAGGCGGTTTGTGCCTGGATCCTTACGGTAAACTTTATCCCTGCGTCAGCTTGAGGCATCCGGAAACGGAGTATGATCTTAAGAATGGCTCGATCGGGGATGCCTACAATCGTTTCTTTCCGGCAATGCGCCGCCGGAGTGCCGGTTCCGTGTTGCTCGCCAGGTGTTCGCGTTGTTTTCTTAAGCCGGCTTGCGGCCAGTGTCCGGGTAAATCATGGATGGAGAACGGTGATCTGCGGTCGCCCGCGCAGTACTTTTGCGGCAAGGCCCATGCCCAGGCGGTGTATTTCGGGTTACTGCGGGAGGGAGAAAAAAGCTGGGAAGTGAAGGATTGGCGTGCGCGCGTGAAAAAATTCCTGAAAGGAGAAATGAATGAAACCGACAGTGGAATTGGATAAGGTCTACGCGTATTCTAAAGATATTGTGGCCAGGGACGTTCAGGGGGAATTCGTGATAATCCCGGTTTCCGCCCAGGTCGACGGAGAGGATTTCGCGATATTCTCACTTAATGCTACCGGGCTGGCGGTCTGGAAAAATATCGACGGTAAAAAGACCCTGGGCGCGCTGGTGAAGAAAGTTGTTTCCGAATTCGACGCCGACGAAAAGACGATCGAAAAAGACGTGTTGAAATTCGTCGCGACGTTGATAGAGAGAAAGATGCTCGTGGAGTCCCGGAAGAAAAAGTGAGCGGGAAAAATGTCCAACCGCCGGTATGGTTTAGGTATTGAAGGCCAATATCCAGGGAGAATGATCAGATGAGTATGACCTGCAGCTCGGTGATTCCCGTCCGCGAGGCGGCGTTCTTTTACGCGATGTGTCAGAACCGCAGTTTCACCGGGATAGAGCTTGAACTTACCGCCAGATGCAATAATAACTGCCGGCATTGTTATATCAATCTGCCGGCCAATGACAAAGAGGCGCAGCGTCGCGAGATGACTTTCAATGAGATAAAGGATATCGCGCGCCAATCCGTGTCCGAGGGGATATTATGGTGCAGCCTGACCGGCGGGGAACCGTTGCTGCGAAAAGATTTCCCCGATATCTATGTCCTTCTCAAGAAGATGGGGTTTCTCGTCTCGGTTTTTACCAACGCCACCGCTGTCAGCGAAAAACACATAAAACTTTTCCGGCAATACCCGCCGCGTAACATTGAGGTGACCGTCTACGGGGTTACCGCCGGGACGTATGAACGGGTTTCCAGGGTCCCGGGGTCGTTCCGGAATTTTACGCGCGGGATAGCGTTGCTGCGGAAGAACGGGTTCCCCGTGGACCTGAAGGCAATGGTTATGCGTTCCAATGCCACAGAATTCGCCGGGATCGCTAAATTCTGCAGGGAGAGGGATAACCGGACGTTCCGTTTTGATCCGTTCCTTTTTCTGCGGGCCGACCGGGATGAGAAGCGGAACAATGAAATAAAAGCGGAACGTCTCTCTCCAGAGGAGGTCTCCGCGATCGAGCGTATGGATAAACCGCGTCGTGAACTGCTTAAACGCCAGAACCGGGCGTTCCTGCGGGAAGATATGGTCAAAAACCGTTCCCGGAATATCTTCCGCTGTTTAGGCGGAGAGAGCACATTTACCATCGGTTGGGACGGGAACTTGCAGTTGTGCAATATGCTTGTTCATCCGCAGTGCGTGTTCGACGTGAAAAAGCACGGATTGCGCCGGATACTGCGGGAATTAGTCCCGGCTGTGCGCAGGATGCGTTCCTGCCGGAAGGTGTTCCTGGAGAGATGCCGGCGCTGCAAATTGGTCCATTTATGTATGTGGTGTCCCGCCAGTTCATATCTTGAATCCGGGGTGCTCGATAAACCGGTGGAATATTTTTGCCGGATAGCGCACGGAAGATTGAAAATGTGCGAAAAGACCGGTGACAAACCGTGAAGTTGAAGAATTCCTATAAAAAATACGTCAATGTCGTCAAAAAGGCGGTTTGCCCGGGGGAAACCTGCAGGAAAGTTTTTGAACGTATACGCGGTAGAAATATTCTGGAGAAAATATACTATATAGAAAGGCCGGGTAATATCCCTCAATACCGGATCGAGGGAGGGAAAGAATTCCAGCAGACAGTTACGCTTTCCGGTTGCAACGGCAAAGGGCATACCAGGATACTGGCCCTTGCCAGCGGTATGATGGAATTAGTGGAAAGATATTCCTGCTATAAATATTTTCGTGATGGAAAGGACGCGCGGATCGGGACGTTCCGCGGAATGAAGAGCGATTTTTATTCTCTGAACGATTTTCCATCTTTTGTTTTCGGTTTCCGGGAAGGCAGTATCCAGATGCGCGATATCGAGGATTGCCGCGTGCGCTGGTTTAAGGCCTACACTCTGGCGGGTGAAGAATTGTATTTCCCTTTTTCGCTGGCAGGATACCTGCTGCAGGGGACAACGGGTATGGCTTCCGGAAATACCCTGGAGGAAGCCTTACTGCACGCGATCTGCGAGACTGTGGAAAGGCATTGTTTGTCGAAGATCCAGAGAACCGGCGCCGCTTCGCCGACAATAAAGATATCTTCGATCACGAACCCTGCCTCCCTGGATCTGATCAATACATTCCAAGATTTAGGCCATAAGGTGATCATTAAGGATTTTTCGCTCGGTATGGGGATCCCGGTCATCGGCGTGGTCAGGCTGATCGACCAGGAGCATTGTTTTGTAACTGCCGGCGTTTCTCCCGATCCGGCGGAAGCGTTGATCAGGGCTTTGACCGAAAATTCGCAGGCTGGGATAAAGGAACATTTCCGGCTTATCCGCGGACAGGCATATCATTTCAGAGATACCGGAGCGGTCGATTTAGAAGATATCCCCGGATTTTCCAGTCCGAACATAAAAACGGAACTGTTGCTGATAGAAGAGATTCTGCAGCGGCAGGGGATGCGCATTTTCTTTCATGATGCCACCGATAGCAATCTGAAGATCCCGGCGGTTGTCGTTATGGTCACAAATACCGAACTGCTTGAGGAAATAATGCCGAGTCCGGGAGGTTTTGCCGCCTGGAAGAACATTTATCTGGCCGTTGTTCAGGAATATCTCGATATGTATGATTACCGGGGAGCGCTGCGTTTAATAGATAAATTCAGCATTCTTGACCGGAAGAACCGGGATATCTACCTTTGTTATAAAGGGATCGCCTTGAAATGGATGCAGCGTTATTCCGCCGCCGCGCGTTGTTTTAGGGAGGTTATCGATTCGAAAGGAAACCCGGGGATTCAGTCGATAGCGCTTTTTCAGTCAGGGCTTTGTTACCACGCGCTCGGCGATATAAAGAAGGCAGGGGAATATTACTGCCGGATCATCGAGACAAATCCCACTTTCAATATTTTCTTTCAGTGGATGTATTACAAAGCCGTGCATGCTAAAGATACGGAGCAGAAACGCATTATAGACGAAGCCGCGAATATCTGCGAATTACTGCGTTTGGGGGTCAGGATGAAGAAGTCGGCCGCCGGACGCCGCTGCGGGACGCCGCTTTGCGCGGCTTATGGGCCGCTAAAGACGACAGCCGAGAAATGATATGCCGATATGCTTAAAATAACCGCGCCGTTTCAGAATGCCGGAGAGGTCGACGCTCTTATTGACGCCGGAGCGGATGAGCTCTATTGCGGATATCTGCCGCGTGAATGGGAGAAAGAGTTCACTTCCCTGGAGTTCGAACGGAAAGGCAGTTGCAGCAATTTTACGGATCTAAAAGAGCTCGCGGAAGCCGTGCGTATCGCGCATTCCCGAAAGGTGCCGGTTTATTTGGCGCTAAACGGCCTGTATGTCGCTTCGCAGTATGCTTTATTGCTGAAGATCATCGCAGATCTTGAAAAGGTCGATTTCGACGCCTATATTATCGCCGATATCGGGTTGCTGTTGACGTTGCGCCGGTTAAAGACCGGGAAAAAACTGCACATTTCCACCGGGGGCACGGTTTTTAATTCGGAAAGCGTTGATTTTTACGCTTCCCTGGGGGCTTCCCGGATAGTGCTTGACCGGCAGACCCGTATAAGCAATATGTACGAATTGGCCGCGGCCCATCCGGGAATAGATTTCGAGGTTTTCATACTCTCGACATATTGCGTGTTTATCGACGGTTTTTGCACATTCCTGCATATTTACGGGCTTTATCCGGAACTTCCGATAGAAGGAGGGAAAGCCGCCGTTTCCGGCCAGCAGCTGGAGATAGTCAGCTCTTACGGTCAGCGTGCGGCGGTCGATTCCTGCTGTCTTAAGTATTCGGCGCTGGCGTACACTGCCGCGGAACATCACAAGGCCGGACCGGGTATCAAGCCTGTTTTCTATAAGCAGTTGAAGGACGGCCTTGAATGCGGGATCTGCGCCCTGCGTGAGATCAGCCGCACGAAGGTCGCCTCGGTAAAGATCATCGGCAGGCAACAGACGCCAGCCCAGAGGTTGAAATACGTTAAACTGGTCAGGTCGGCGCTTGATATCCTTAAGGAGAACGCGGGTATCGCCGCCAAAGACTTTCAGTTTAAAGTCCAGGAGTCGTACAGGAAATTATTCAATTATCCCGGCCCCTGCCGCGGAAATAATTGTTACCACCCTGAAATTCTGGTTGTCCCGCCGCGGAAGTTCCGACGGCGTTGAGGGAACAGTCTATGGAAAAAGCGGTTTTAGTGAATAACGCCTCTCAATTACGCCTTATCGAACCGGCGGGATACGACCGTTTATATTTCGGGAGTGAATTCTGCGAGAAACTTATCCCCGGGCAGGGTGAATTGAAGCGGGCATTAGCATACGCGGTAAAGCGGGAATTATCTTTTTCTCTGGTGACGCCTTATGTCACTAATAAGGGGATGAACGAACTGCTGCCGCTTTTTGACGCCTTGGCGGCGAGCCGCGTTCCCTGCGAAGTCATTATAAATGATTGGGGCGTGTTGCGGCTGGTGAACCGGAAATATAAAAGTTTTTACCCGGTATTGGGGCGGTTGCTCACAAAACAGAAAAGAAGCCCGGAATTGCAGAGTCTGCTGGCGCGTATGAAAAAACCTCTCCCTTTCTGCGTGGTCAATAAAGCTTTTCCCGGGAAAAAGACCATCGTTTTCCCGAAAGAACTGCCAAGGTCATTGGATGCCTATTATAAAGGTTCAAACGTATCCAGCGTCCCAATTATTCAGAGTTTTCTTGCCGAAAACCGGGTTAAAAGGATCGAGTTGGACAATACCGCGCAGGGGCTGCATTTGGAATTGAACGGCAATGAGCTTTCGGTTTCTCTTTATCTGCCGTACGTTTATATTACCACGACCTTTTTATGCCCTACAGCCGGGTGTGTCGTTCATCCCCAGAGGCACACCAGGGAGTGCCGGCAGGAGTGCGGGAAGTATTTCTTCAAGCTGCGCCATAAAGCTATGCCCAAAACCCTTTATTTGAAAGGCAATAGCCTTTTTTACAAGAACAGCCATCTTCGTTTGAAAGGAATCGGGAACTCGGCCGTTAACCGTATCGTATATTGCCCGGATGTCCTGCTGTGAATGACCGGACTGTGAAAATAAAAGCGCCTTTGACCGCCGTAAATGAAGTCTCCCGGCTTTGCGACGCTGGAGCGGATGAGTTTTTCTGCGGGATAGAGCCGCGCGAGTGGGCCGTTAAATACCCCGGGCTTTCTATAAGCCAGCGGGCGCGCGCGAATAACTTCCCGACATTCTCCGCGCTGGAGAAAGCCGTTTCCGCCGCCCACAGGCGCAAAACGCGCGTCCATACGGCGTTGAACGCATTTTTTCATCTTCCCGGCCAGTATGACGCGGCGCTGAAGATCATCTCCGGGGTGTTTTCCCTGGGAGCGGACGGGGTGATCATCTCCGACCCGGTGCTTTTGTCTTTGTTGGGAAATATGGATTTGAGGGGCAAAGAAATTATTGCCGGAACTGATGCGGTTGTTTTCAACGCATCCGCGGTCGATTTCTACAAGAGGCTCGGGGCAACAAGAATAGTCCTGCCCAGGTCGCTTACGGTAAAAGAGATCGAAGAAATAACCGCCGTTGATAAGGGGGTTGAATACGAGTGCTTCATCATACACGACCTTTGTTTCTTCGAGGACGGTTTGTGCGCGTATTGTAAAGAGCAATCAGGGGTGGGTGATCTCTCCGGCAAGCAGGAAAAAAGGGTGGACTGTTTGCTCGCTTCCCGGCTTCCCTTTAATAAACACAGGGGCGGGTGCAAAAATGTCTTTACCAGGGAGACTTTTTTTTCCGGCAGGGGCGGCAAGCCGGAAAAAACGCTTAATTATACTTTTTGGGGAAGGAAGAACATCGACGGCTGCGGGGCTTGCGCGATATATGATTTCAACCGCTGCGGGGTGGATTCTTTAAAAGTGCTGGACCGGACTATGCCTCTTAATGAAAGAGTCAAAGCCACGCGTTTTATCAGGGACTGCCTCGATTTGTTACGCAGGGACCGGGACATCGCCAGAGGAGAGTTTATCGGGAGGTGCCGCGGTATTTTTGAGAAAACCTTTATGGTCCCCTGCGGGCCGCAGGATTGTTATTATATATGGAAATAGCCTTTCATTTGACTTCGATCGAAGACTCGCGGCGGATAAAATCCGGCACTGCCGGAAGGATCTACTGGGGGCACGAGTTTTGCGAGAATTTAATACCGGCAGAGGAAGAGACAAAACGCGTTATCGATATTTGCCGCCACGGCAGGCTGGGGTTCACTTTCCTGACGCCGTTCGTCACTGAACGCGGGTTCAAAATTCTAAAGAGAATGTTTGTGTTCCTGCGCCGGGAAGCCCCTGCGTGCGAAGTGGTGCTCAACGACTGGGGGGTGTTGAATCTGCTTCACCGGGAGTTTAAAGGTTCTTTTATTCTGGCGGTCGGCAGGCTGCTGACGCATCAGTTGCGCGACCCGGACTTGGAGAAGATCATAAGCCGCCAGCCGCCGCTGCTGGCGCGCAGGGAGAACGGCAAACTGGCCGTCATTTTTCATAAACTTCCCGCAGAGGCATATATGCGCGGGGTTCGTTCTTCATACCTGAACGCCGTTTTCTCGCAGGATTTACTTGCCGCCTTCGGCATAGAGCGCGTTGAATTGAACAACCTGATACAGGGGGTCGATCTCTGCGGCCTGAAACTGAAGAAGTCTTTGTATACTCCTTTCGTGCAGGTTTCTACCGGCAGGTTCTGCCCGATGCTTTCGGAATTTCAGAAACTGCAAAGGATCGGCGCCTGCCGTAAAGAATGCCTGAAATCTTATGATGTGCTTCGGGGGGCTTGCGGGTCAAGGCCGCTTTTTAAGAAAGGGAATACGCTGTTTTACGAGAATCCTGTGCGGCAAAAGGATAAACTCTTGCGTGAAGTCGACCGTTTAGTCGTTCAATCGGAATTACCTTTTAAACATTTATGATGAATACTCCTGATCACGGAAAGGTCTTCCTGAAATTAATAAAAGAATACAAAGCGCGCATAGCCGTTCTTTCCCTTCTCGTCCTGTTTTCTTCGCTGTCTTTTTTCGCCATTCCGTATTTTCTGCGTCCTCTTGTCGACGGAGCTTTTATCGGCAAAGATATCGGAAAATTCATCCGGGTTTCCTGCGTGTCCGTTTGTTTATTCTTATGCGGGCTGCTGTTGAAGGCGGCCGGGGATATGTTCAGGAATAAGTTTTACACCGGGATGAAGTCGGCGTTGAGCGGGCGTTTCGCGGCGAAATTGTATTCTTTCGATATGGCTTATTTTGAGAGGTCCCAGGCGGGTGAAAATGTCTTTCGTTTCGCGGATATCGGCGTGCTGGTGAATTTTATCTGTGAGAACCTGCCGGTATTGCTGGCGGATTCGGTGAAGTTGCTTGCGATAATCGCGGTTTGTCTTTATTTGGACGCGGGAATGGCGTTATTGCTGGCGTCCGCTCTGGTATTGTTCGCGGCGCAGGGGTTCTTGCTCAGGCGCAGGACAGCGGCTGTTTACCGGCAATTGTGGGAGAAGAACGCGGCCTTTTCCGCGGAATTGGCGGAGTCGTTCTCGAAAATGATGATCATTAAAGCTTTGCACCTTGAACCTTACAGGATCGCGCGTTTTATAGTCACTTTGCGGGAGAGCATATCTTCCGAGAACAAAAGTCTGCGCTGGAATTTATTGGTTTCCCTGTATGTTTCATTATGGACGGCGGCTGTCGGCGCGGCGATCGTCTTCTATGGAGGGATGCAGGTTGTCCGCGGAGGGCTGTCTTTCGGGACATACACGGTGATAATGGCTTACGCCGCACTTTCTACCGGAGTGTTGAATTCAGTCTCGGAGAGATTATTATTCGCCGGGAAGTCGGCGGTATCCATCCGTAATGTCTTTTCCGTTTTGGGCGAAGATAATACTCAGTTGCCGGGCGGCGCCGCTTTCGGACGATTCCTCTCCGCCAAGGGTGAATTCTGTTTTACGGATGTTTCCTTCGGCTACAACAGGGAGCGCGCGGTGTTAAAGGGGCTTACGCTGCGTATCCCGCCGGCTTCTTTTACGGCGTTTACCGGGCCTTCAGGATGCGGTAAGACCACCGTTATCAATCTTATGCTGCGGCTATACGGACCTCTTCGGGAAGGCCGGATAACCTTGGACGGGATTGATCTTGAAAATATTCATCCTTTTGACCTGCGCCGCGTTATCGCCATCGCCGCGCAGCAGCCGGCTTTGTTCAACGCCTCCATCAGGGAGAACATTGCCTGCGAAACAGGCCCGGTGGACGAAGACGCCGTTGTTTCCGCCGCAGTAACTGCCGCCGCGCACGAGTATATTATGAGCCTGCCGAAGAGGTATGACACGCGGATCGGCGAGGATGGCTGCCGCCTGTCGCAGGGATTGAAACAGAGGATAGCTATAGCCCGCGCCGTATACCGCAAACCGTACGTTCTTATCCTTGATGAAGCCACGTCTTCCGTGGATTCGCAGACCGAAGAGTCGATCTTCGCGGCGCTTAAGGAAAAGCGGCGGGGAATGTCCACGCTTGTGGTCTCGCACAGGCTTTCTTCCGTCAGGGGAGCTTCCAGGATATTTTTTCTAAAAGACGGCAGGGTGGCCGCGGAAGGGGCGCACGAGGAACTATTGCGTAACGAGCGCGCTTACTCCGATTTTTTTCATTACCAGATGCTGAAGGAAAATTATGAAACCGGGGAACGCCCGTAGTGCGCTGTTTAAAGAACTTATGTAACAGCGCAGCAGTGGGGGGGAGATGACGAAAAAAGATCAAGATTGTCGGCCTTTGGTAAAGCCGTGCCGCCATTGTCTGCTTTATCCGGCAGGTTCGGACAAGAAACACGGTCTTTCTGACGGACTTTGCCGCGAATGCCGGGAGAGCCTGGCGGTAAACGCTCAAACCAGGAAAAGATTGTGGAAACGCCAGCTCAGGCTTTTTCTGAATTACAAGAAAGAATCGCCTGTGCTCGCGCTGTATTCCGGCGGGACGGACAGCACGCTCGCTTTATACCTGGCGAAACAGGAATTAAAGCTGGATACCATCGCGCTTATGTTCGATTTCGGCTGGAGCAGACCGGCAATAGGCGGAAGCGCGGAAGCATTCTTGTCTAAATGCCGGCTGCCGCTGATAAAAGTAAAAATAGATTTTAAGGATATGTTTTTGTCGGCTTACGCTGACCTGAATAAAGCGGAAGATAAGGATATTGCCGCTTATCCCTGGTGTAAATTATGCGGAGTGGGTGAACAGGCTTTTCTCTGGTGGGGGATGGAGAATGCCGCTGAGTTGCTGGGGATCGAAAAAGTAGTCGTGGGAAATAATTTCGCCCATTTTAATACCCCGGGTTATGTCCCGGAATGTTCCGGGTTTAAATCCGAGGCTTTTATGAAAAAAAACCTGAAATGGCTGCGGCCGACCAGCGTATTGGATTTCCGGCCCAAGGTTATGGAGATCAATCTGCCGCTTGCCTGCGGATACGATAAAAGAAGTAAGATGGAAGTTCTGCGCAGGAGCGGGTTTTCTTTACCGGAACATTATTTCCGCACTCCGGGCAGCGAATGCCACCTGGCTTTTATGCTTCCCTGCGCGCGCAAATTGTTCGATTCCGCGATGTTCGAACCCAAGGCAAGCGCTTACCGGGAATTCATCTCCGGCTATCTGACCAGGGAAGAGTGGCTGGAAGAATTGGTTAAATCAAATAATTTTAGTCCGGAAGATTCCAGGAAATCGATGCGTTTCATCAGAGATTCACTGGCCGGCCATATTCCCGGTGACGGGGTCTCGATAACGTTTAACCGCGCTCTTACCGAACATATCCCGGAGAAAGAAAGGGAAACTTTCCGGAGCGCATTCACCGGGAGAATAAAAGAAAGGGTGCTTTGGTGGCATTACGGTCTGGGAAAATACCTGGCGGCGGTCAAGGAAGCCGAACGCGTGATAAAGTCAGACGGCCGGAACGCCGTTTATTATGAAATATTAGGGGAGAGCTACTATAAACTTAATCAATACAAGAAGGCGATAAGCGCCTTAAAAAAAGCCGTTAAGCTTGATCCCGCCAAAAAAACGCTTAATTTTCGCTTAATGCAATGTTATTCCCGCAGCGGAGAAGATAAACTGCTCGAGGGAGAAATACGGAAAAGCAGGGGACTTTAATCGGAGCGCAGAATGCCGGGTTTTAAGATCGTCTTTCGGTAAGGGCTACGATGCCCGTATCGTCAATCGTCATTCGGATACGGCTTTTAGACGTTACCGTAACCAAAAACCGATACGGGATTCGTTACCATAGCCGTAGCCGGTATTTTACGGCGGGCTAACCCTCGCCAACGCACCAGTGGAAGGTGTCATTTGACCCAACCTGTTTAGTCCGGGGAGTATTCATTAACGGTTCTCCGGAAGTATGGATACCGGGAATTTTCTGTTAAGAAAGAGAAGAGGTGTTGAATGACCCAGGAAACTTTTCTTGAAAAAAGAGAGGAAAACATAGCCATACATATTTTTGCCGTTTCCGCCGCGCTGGTCGGTGTGTGTTTTACGGTCATCGGAATAATAAGCGTTATTCATTCCTTCAATAAAATCAATACCTGGGCGGATGAAATAACCGCTTTTGACGCCGTATTGTTCCTGGCCGCCTGTTTTTTTTCTTACGTGGCGATCAAAACAAAAGAAAGAAAGCCTCGTCTGGCATTTGAAAAAACCGCCGATACTTTCTTTTTGAGCGGGCTGACCGTGATGATCATTATCTGTGTATTTATCGTGTTTAAAACAGCCGGATTTTCCTTGTCGGCCTGAGCCCGGCTGAACTTATTTTTAACGGAGAGCAGGAATAAATGAAGTTTTCCATCGGATACAATTTCGATATTAAATCGCTGGATCTCCTGGATGTTTATAAAAACAATGTGGAAAGTTTTTATTTCCCGATCCCCGGGGAATATCTCGGTTCAGGCCGCAGTATTAAAGAACCGGGTTCTTATTCCGTGCAAATCACGCGTATTATAAAAAAGTGCGGCTCTCTCAAAATAAACTCCCAGCTTTTGTTGAATGCCACTTGCGAGGGCAAAGATGGATCGACCAAGGCCCACTTTGAGCGGGTCTTGAATTTCATAAAGCGGCTAAAAGATAAGGGTTTGAATTCCGTAGTGATCACTAACCCGGCTTATATCGGAATGATAAAGAAGCGTATAAAGGGGCTAAGAATCGAATCGTCGGTCAATTGCTACGTAAGGACGCTTGAGCACGCCCTTTATCTTAAAGATCTGGGCGTGGATGTGTTGACGATCGACAGGGATATAAACCGCGACATCCCCTTGATACGCCGGATAAAGGAGAAAACCGGGCTTAAGTTGAAATTAATGCTTAATGAAGGATGCCTGGGGAACTGCCCATATCGTATCAGCCATTACAACCTCTTGGCTCATGGTGTGACTCTGCCGGAGAAGAATGTGGAAGGGGTGTTCTTTGACAGGTTCTGTATCCAAATTTACGCAAAGGACCCTTCTAAAGTCTTGCGAGTGCCCTTTGTTCCTCCGGAAGAGATCGGCCTTTACAAACAATTCATCGATTACTACAAACTATCCACGCGGGTTTTTAGCACAAAAAGGATGCAATTATGCCTGAAATCGTACATTGACGGCTGCTTTAGCGGTAATCTGCTGGAATTGCTTGATTGTCCCGGGCTTGCCTATTTTGAATTCATAGATTACGCTGTCCTGCGGAAAAACGGGTTTTTTAAAAAAATGCTTAATTGCGGCCTTGAATGCGGGACGTGCGGGTATTGTCGATCCCTGTTCAAGGAAGCGGTGCTGATAAGAAGAAACGACCGTTCAGAAAGAAGCAAAAAAGAGGAGTTGAAAAGCATAAGTATGTACGGAAAAGAATTACAAAGCCTGAACGATAGGCCAAATAAGCTCCGGGCGTACTTGAAGATCGGCGAGGCATATTCCAATCTGCGTGATAATAGATGAAGCTTGATCGATCAACAGCTCTTATCATAGAAAATCCCGCTTTTGTCCCTTTCTTTAGAGGATTGTCCGACAATAAAGGTGATTCCATTCCTCTGGCGCGGCTATTCGGGGCCTTGAAGAAATACCGCGTGCTGGACCAGCAGATTTTCTCCGAAGATTTCGCTATTTTTAGCGATAATAAGTTAAAAACGGCTTTTGAAAGATTCACGGCGTCTTATCCTGTGGAATCCCTGCCTTTACGGCTTATCCGGATAAATCAACGTATTCCTTCCGCGCGTCATTCCCGGCATTTCGAGATCATTACCCGCGATCTTCTGAATAATAATGCGGGTATCGCTTTTTTTCGGGATAAATTCAACATTAAGATCGCTGTTGATATCCGTTTCCGGGAGTTTGATGCCGGAAAAGCGATAACGCTCTGCGAAACGCTTATCGAAAACAATATAGATGTTATCAACTTTATTTTTGATTTCCCCGAAATTACCGTAGATTCGGCAGCTTCTTTTATTCCCGCGATTAAACTGTTTTGCGGGAGCTCTATCCTGAAGGACCAGAGGATCAGGCTGGTGAATCTGCCCTTTTGTTTTATTCCCGACGCGAAATACCCGCTGCTGTACCGCAATATTACCGGAACTTTAAAGGGGAATATCCGCGTTCAAAGAAATACCGTCAGGGAACTGAAAAAGAAAAAATTCGCGTTTTTTGAACCTTGCCGGATCTGCCGCTGTAAAATCCCTTGCTATAATTATACGGATATTCAGCGTTTTTCCGGATATAGCCGGTTCCTTTCTCCCAAGACGCAAAGCACGGTAGTTTTCTCCGGGGGCAGTCTGCGGGAAACGGATAAGCAAGGCGACAATGATATCGTCTATGCGCTGCCTATACGCCAGGGGGATATGTTCGCAACCATCCTCGAAGGATTCAGGAACATTCTGATCATTGACGGATATTTCTATAATGATTTTCCCTGTACTACCTTTGAAGTATTACTGGCTATCGAGGAAGGCAGGAACGTTTTTGGCGCAGGGAGCATAGGCGCGTTGCGTGCCGTAGAACTGCATAATTACGGAATGCTCGGCTCCGGGTATGTCTTTAATTATCTTAAAAGAAAGAAAATAAAACCTTATCAGATAGTGGCGCAGACTTATGACGGCGATAATAAGCCGGTGTCGGTGCCTTTGATAAACGTTGTTTATTTCCTTAAGTCCGCTCTAAAGAAAAGAATAATTTCACGTAGCGAGTTCGATAAATGCTTTAACGCGGCGAATGATATCCATTTTGCCGCGCTTACTTTTCCTTATTTCTTCAAATACCTGGGAACTTCCGGGAGATTGCCGGGTAGGCGCGTCGAACGGCTGAAAAACTATTTTTACCTTGAAGGCGAAGATGGTTTTAACGTGAAGAGAAAAGACGCCTTATTGTTGCTGAAGAATTTTAGATCGATCATCGCCGGGCGCGCGGACGGTCACGCGGCAAAAACCTTCATTGCGGCGAAGGATAAATACTTGAAGATGTTGGCGTCGAAATACGCGCCCGATAATGATCTTACTCTGCCTAAATACTGGCAGAAGCCTTTAGGCGTAAGGGCGGGTTCGGGCGTGCGGAATACTAAGAATGCCCGGGATCTCTCTCCGGAAAAGACCTGCAGGCTGGCCGCCGGGTTTTTCGCGGGACTGGATATCGTTATCGGCGATGTCTCGAAGTATGAGCAGTTGAAAAATGCCGTAATTAATGTTTTCTTTATTCCTTTTTATTTTCTTGAGTATTTCCTTTCTTGTGCTAACGGGATGGGGCGTAATACCGAAGAAGCTTTGGCCTGCGCTTATATGGAATGTTTGGAAAGGATCCCCCGGGATTGGATGAAGAGCGGTGGGCTGCCTGCCGCGGGAATCGAAAAGAATAAAATATATCCGCCGGAGAATATCCCGCAGTTTTATAATTTCAGGATTCCCTCGGCGCGAAAAAGAAAGATAATAAGAGAATACGGCAACGTTAAGGTCTCGGAGATAATGGGACGGCGGGAATTTTATATACCGGGATCCGCCACTTTCTATAAATTCAGCGGTACCGACGGGAATGCCTCCGGCAATACTTACGCGGAGGCGGTATTATACGGGATTTATGAACTTATAGAACGTGACCTGTCTATGGTCTATGGCCCAGGGGAGTTTGTCTTGGAGAGTAAGCTTATCATAGACAACGGGAAGATCAAAGATGCCAGGAGCCTCGCGCTAATTAAAGAATTTGAAAAGCTCGGCTGTAAGGTTTTCATCTCTAATTTAGTCAATATTTACGGAGTTGTATGTATCCGCTGCAGGGTTTTTGATTTAAACAACCGGATAATCAGACACGGCGGGACAGTCGCCAGGCTTGACTTTGAGGCCGCCGTCTATGAGAGTCTGTTTGAAGCGTATATGCAATATATGACTGATTTCGCGGGCAGTAGGGACGATTACACTACCCTTCAGAATCCTAACCGCGATTTTCAGCGGTTTTATCACTTTTACCGTGACGCGAAATATAACGGAAAATGTGCGTCGGCCGTAAATTTCGCTTCTGTCCGGGATGAGCTCTACGCGCTTCTGGAAAAGCTGCGGGCCGCCGGAGTAAAAGATATTCTTGTCGCTGACTTAAGCCCTAAAAAGCAATATTTACTAAAAAGCGTAAAAGTCATTATCCCCGGGATGGAACTGATGCATATCCCCGCGTATAAACCGTCGCGCTGGCGTGAACAAAAACTGAAAAATACGCTTTCCCGGATACAAGCCTATCTTGATAGACAGTGAAGCTGTTGTTGCGATTTGACTGAAGTGTATTTATAATGATAAATAGATATTTACGGTTTACGTCCGCGGGGGGGGGGGAGGTTGAAATGATCACAAAGGTCGGCATTCCGGTGGCTCTGCAGGGTTACGCTGGAGGAAAGTCAGAGATCAGCTTAAACGGGGAGAATATACGTGAATTGCTTCAAGACATGGTCAATAAAACTCCCGAACTCGGACAGAAAATATTCAATGAAGCTGGCGAAATAAGGCGGTTCATTAATATTTACCTGAATGATGAGAATATCCGGGTTCTAAAACGGGAAAATACGCCTGTTAAAAAAGGCGATAAAGTTTTGATCATCTTTGCCATCGCCGGCGGATAAATGCCGATAAAATATTTATGAGAAAGACACAACTGAAAAAATACGAACGTCAGATGATATTGCCTTTGATAGGGCGTCAAGGCCAGGAGAAGATACTGAAAGCGAAGGTCTTGCTCGTCGGAGCCGGTGGCATCGGTTCTCCGTGCGCTTTATATCTGGCCGCCGCCGGAGTAGGCACCATCGGTATCGTTGATCCCGATACTGTCAAAGTGCGCGATCTGCACAGGCAGATACTGCATTCAACCAAAACAGTGGGCAGGCCCAAGGTTTTTTCCGCGGAACAACGGCTTAACGAACTGAATAAAGATGTTAAAGTCGTCACTTATAAGGCAAGAATATCCCCGGAGAATATTTCCGGTATTATAAAAGACTATGATATAGTCGTGGATGCTTCGGATAATTTTCCGACCAGGTATCTTGTCAACGATGCCTGCGTGGCTTCGGGGAAAAGGCTTGTTCACGGCAGCGTATTCGGGATAGAGGGACAGGTGTTCCTCATTGTCCCGGGTAAAAGCGCCTGTTACCGCTGCCTGTTTCCGGAATCGGCTCCGGAAGAACTGTTCCCGATATATAAACAGAGAGGGGTTTATAACATTGCCGCCGGTACTGTGGGCATAATGCAGGCTAATGAAGTCCTGAAATCCATATTGAAGGCGGAAAACATCTTGTTCGGAAAACTTCTGTTTTTCAATGTTTTGGACTATACCTTCAGGCAGGTCAGAACCAATAAGGATCCGCGCTGCCTTGTATGCGGAAAACCCCGTTAAAATGGTCCACCCGTCGCTATGAATGATTTTTTAGCTACCGCCGGCGCCTTACGCGCGAAATTAAGACAGCTCGCCGATAAAGATAAGGCGGTGGTTTTGAAATATTTTTTTAAGACCGGGCCCGGAGAATACGGCGCAGGAGATATATTCCTGGGAGTGATCGTTCCCAAAGCACGCGCGTTGGCAAAAGAATTTAAAGATATGAGCCTTAGCGGTGTCTCTTCGCTGTTACGGTCTCGGGTGCACGAGGAGCGGCTGGCCGCGTTGTTTATCCTGATATTAAAATTCAACGAGGGAGAGCCTGCGCAACGGGGAAAAATATACCGGTTGTATTTTAAATACACAAAGTTCATAAACAATTGGGACCTGGTAGATCTCTCGGCGCCGAATATCGTAGGAGCGTTTCTTTGGGATAAAAACAGAAAGCCGCTTTACTCTCTGGCAAGCTCGGCAAATTTATGGCAGCGTAGGATCGCCATCCTGGCAACATTTTATTTTATAAAAAGAGCGGATTTCAAGGATTGCCTCGCAATATCCCGGCTTTTACTCGCGGATAAGGAAGATCTGATCCATAAAGCGGTAGGCTGGATGCTGCGCGAAGTAGGCAAGAAAAACCCGGCTATCGAGGAGAAATTCCTTAAGGCCCATTATAAAACAATGCCCCGGACAATGCTGCGCTACGCCATCGAAAAGTTCCCGGAGCAGAAGCGGCGCGCGTATCTAAAGAGAGATATTATCAGCCGGCGGTAAAACCAGGTGGATAAATTGGCCGATAAAAGTGCTGTTTGGAATTTGAGCTGCCGGGAATGGGCGCATTTCGTTAAGAATTCTCCGGCATATCAATTAAATATGCAGTTTGTCGTAAACGTCATTAAGGATCTGGGATCGAAAGTTATTATGGACATTGGCTGCGGCACGGGGGATCTGTCAAAGAAGATCTTGCATAGTATACCCGGGGTGGATCTGATTTACCTGGATCAATCGGTCAATATGTTAAATAGCGCAAAAACGCTTTTACGCGGTTCCGGCAGAGGATATTTGCTGGATTTTTGCACTCCTTTTAATGAGAAACGAATGCTTTTGGGAAAGAATTATTTTGCAGATTTGATCGTCTGCCATATTACTTTTCCACTTTCGGCGGCAGAGTTGGACAAATTCGGGGATTTTCTTAACTTTTGCGACCTTTGTTTGTCTGATGCGGGATATGTTGTTCTTACGTTGAATAATACCGCGTTACAGATCGAGGAGGATTCCTTTGATCCGATGAAAGACATTTTTCGCCAAGAGTTGAACGCGGCAGTATCTGAACTGGATTTGGCAGATGCGTATCGTTCAGAAAAGCATTTGAAGATTGATAGTAAAGAACTGCGTGAAGCCATCGACAAAACCGGCAAATTCAGGGTTGTTTCACGATTTAAAAACGTCTTGCCTTTTTCTATGCGCGAAAGAATTGATCTCTGGAAGGTGCCGGCTATTTTCGACAATGTTTTCGTTTATGAAAGATTCAATGAAGATGTTTTTAATGCGCTATTCTCTATGCTTGGTTCCCGGCTCCTGGGAAAGAGCACGCAGGATATGATCACGGAGAGTTATATAATCAGTAAAACTATATAGGGTTTGTTAAGGAAAATGGAGGCGGTTTATGGATATATTTCAGTCATTTGTTTACTTTTTAGGCGGTATCGTCGTTACTATGATTTTTCAGATATTGCTTCATGATAAAATACATTATATATTATCCAGGATAATTCCGCCTTTTGTTTTGCCGAAAGAACGGACTATAACGGGTATTTGGAAGTGCTGCTATCGTTATCCGGATAAGACACAATTAAAGTTCGAGAATCAAATAATGCGGCTGCGGCAATTCGGTCCCTTCGTCGTGGGGGAGAATCTGAAAGCAGGCTCTTTGAAATACAGACATAATCACAGGCTGTTCGGGAAATTCAAAGATGAAAGATATTTTACGGGAACATGGGAAAATATCGGGGGGAGTCATATTTGGCACGGAGGTTTTCAATTTATTCTGGATAATGAAGGTAATCGAATGAGGGGGAAATGGATCGGTTTTAATTCCGACCAGAAAATCCAATCCGGTTGTTGGTCGTGGATAAAGATCGACGGATTGAAAGATGAAAAGAATACGGACTTTTCCGATCTAAACGCCGAGTGTTCAACGGTAAAAGAAGAAGTCCAAAAACTTATGGAGCTTTACAGTATGGCATGGACTGAAAAAAAGGTTGATTTACTGCCGCAAATCTTTACCCGCGATGCCGAATATGCCGAGAATGTTTTTAAAATGCCTAAAAAAGGGCTGGGGGAAATCGAGGCATATTGGAAAGAAAAGATCGTGGGAATGCAGGATAATATTATATTCACTTTGAAACATATTTTCGCGGATGAGAATTATGCGGTCGTTGAATGGAATGCTGAATTTACCGATTTAACTGAAAAACGCAGGAAACAGATCCGGGAAATCGCTGTTTTGACCATCCGGGAAAATAAAATCGCATCTTTAAGGGAGTATTGGACTTCAAAACGGTAGAATTAACGCACAGAAATTTCTTCAAGGAGGCCGAATGGAAGAAAAAGACCGGCGGATGATGAGGGATTATGCCTGGGATTATTTTTCGATGCATGCTGACCAAAGATTAAAAACCTTTAATTTCTATGTGGCGATCTCGACTTTGCTCATCGGTACATTTGTAGCGTTCACAAAAGAAGTGCCTTTTTCAAGATGGGTGTGCATTCTTCCTTTTTTATTAACCGTTCTTTCTTTTGTTTTCTGGAAGTTCGAAATTAGAAATAGACAACTTATAAGAAACGGAGAGGCCGCATTACAATATCTGGATGAACAGTTGGAACTTGAAAAATCCGGTGAAGCGCCGCATTTATTGAAAATTATCGCCAGGGATGCTTACTTTTCAGGACAATCACCGGACAGTCCGTTCAAAAAAGGATGGACTTACTCAACCTGCTTTAACGCTGTATTTATGATCTTTGGTTTCGGGGGAGTCGTTCTTGGTCTGGTCTGTTTGTTGTTGAAATGAAGCTCCGTTGGCTAAAACCCGTAAACGGAATGCTGCGATGTTCTACTATAACCGTATACCCGCGTATGACCGTATGACCGCGTATGACCGGACCGGGTCCGCTTTACTCTTAGTGCTGCAGCAGGTTCCGTCAGAAGTGTCCCCAATTGCTCCCGTAATATTCCGTCTCTAAGACCTGCCTAACTGATCCGAACCGGTCTAAGGCTATTGACTTGTGAATTGTTATTTAAAGTTTTATAATGGGGACAGTTATGACGCAAGCCTATTATTGATAAATGGTTAAGGGGACCAGGTATTGGTTAACAAACAGGTTAACAGAAAATCCCTTGACCCGACTATAACTTTATAGTTTATCCTTTTGTTGACCATTGGCCATGGCGGGGGAATATGAGCAAATGACCATAAAACAAAAGGAGTAAGTATGGGAATGGTAACGGTTGAAGAATGGAAAGGGCTTTTTAGCGATGTCGGCCTTTCCGAACAGGATATGCAGAAGTGGCATCGGCTCTTCGAGTCGAAATATCCGCAGGCCCATCAGAGTTTCCTGGAGTGGCTTGGCCTTGATGAAGGGAAGATCAAAGCAGTCAGAGGGAAATGACCGGTTTATCTCCGTTGCGTCTTTCAAGGCGCAACGGAGGTTTTCCTGAAAGGGTGTATGACATATACTATTTCTGCTCTTGCCAAGAAATTCGGCCTTTCGAGAACGGCCCTATTGCATTACGATTCTATCGGACTGCTGCCGCCGAAGGGAAGAAGCCCTGCCGGTTACCGTGTTTATACGGAAAAAGACGTTTTATTGTTGAAAGAGATAACGTGTTTGCGTAACACCGGATTGAGTTTGAAGGATATCCGCGGGATCCTCGGACGTAAAGTATCCCGCAGGGAGGGTATCCTTAGGAAAAGGCTCTATGGAATTAACGGTGAGATCCATCGTCTGCGTGAACAGCAGAGGTTGATCCTGGCGCTTTTGGGGAGCCCGGAGATCGTTTCCTCGACGCGGATCCTGACCAAAGAGAAATGGATCTCTTTTTTAAGAAAAGCCGGTCTTGACGCAGAGGGAATGAAGCGCTGGCATTTGGAATTTGAGTTGTCTTCGCCCGAGGCGCACCAGGATTTCCTGGAGTCCCTGGGGCTCCCGCAGGAAGAGATTTCGCTGATACGGAAACAATGCCGCGATGCCATAGTGCGCTGTTAAATCAATTCTTTATATAAGCAGCCCACAGCGTCCGCCGCAGGCGCACGCTTGCCCTGCATTCTAACGAACATATTCAATTTAGATCAGGTGTGTGTCCTGAGCGTAGTCGAAGGACGGAGTGAGTAGTGCAGGGGTCAAATTTCGACTTTCGATTCTCAAGTATGAAGAACTTGTTTTACAATATAATAGCTAACTCATAATAAGCTTTTTTGTAATCTGGGCGTATCCTCCCTAAGGTTTTTGAACGGTTCCCTCCGGAGTCTCTTCCTGAATATTCACTTGTGAATTGATATTTAAAGTCTTATAATGGGGACAGTTGTGATGTAAGCCTCTTATTGATATGAGGTTAAGGGGACCCGGTCCCGGGTAGGGGACTGCGGTAGGGAGGAAAAATTATGGCGCAGAAAAAGATCGCTGTTTTTGTGGGAAGTCTTCGTAAAGAATCATTTAATCGTAAAATGGCAAAGGCGTTGATTAAGGTTTCACCCGGCTCGCTAAAGTTAGAGATTCTCGAGATAGGAGAGTTGCCGATATATAATCAGGATTTCGATGATGATCCTCCTGCCGTATATACGCAGTTCCGGGAAGCGTTGAAAAAGTTCGACGGAGTTTTATTTGTCACGCCTGAATACAATCGTTCCGTTCCCGCCGTGCTCAAGAACGCGATTGATGTCGGGTCGCGTCCTTATGGACAAAGCGCCTGGAACGGGAAGCCGGGTGCGGTTGTAAGCGTATCGATTGGCGCAATCGGAGGATTCGGCGCTAATCATCATCTGCGCCAGTCGTTGGTTTTTCTTAATGTTCCTGCGCTGCAACAACCGGAAGCGTACATCGGGAATGCCGCGGACCTTTTTGACGAAAGGGGCGATCTTATCAATGATTCTACCCGTGAATTCATCACGAAGTTTATGCTGGCGTTTGCGGACTGGGTCGCATCCTGCACGTCAAATAGAAAGTAATTCTGGTTTAAAGCAGAGGGGGAGTATATGAAAAAAGGAAAAATAGTAATTTCAAAGAATGGGCCTTATCTTGTGTCCGGTTCAGGAGAACTACGCTTTCTGTCGCTTTGTGAAGGAAGCCATATAAATATGAGATTCAATGACGGTTATGAGTCGTTGAGTAAATAGTAAGTATAACTCTTACAAAACGGAGGTGGCTTATGCCTGAACAAAAGAATGGTAAGAAAAACTTTCTTATCGGAATAATCGTGCTCGTCGCAGGTTTCTTTCTGCTGAAGAGCTGTTTACAGCCGCAACCGGAAAAATTGACAGGCGAATGGCAGTTTACCGCGATGCAGAAAGATGTGATAATTTTTTCCTCTGATTCCACCTTCCAGATAAAGGTCGACGGCGGATTGTATAATCAGGGCGATTACCGCGTTGATACATCGGTCAGCCCGGCCAGGATAAGCATCATTCCTAAGAAAGTATACTGGTTCGGCGGTTACCCGGCGCTGCCTCTAACCAAGGGGATTATGCGTTTCACCGACAAAAACGTACTTGAGATCGCGTTTAAGATCGATCCCTCTTCCCGGCAGATCGGCAGTGACTTTCCGGAGACCTTTGACTATCCCAGCGTGAAGATGATACTGCAAAGAATTAAGTAATTTACGGATATAGTTAAATAATGAAAAGGGCATTGCTGGTTATTGATGCGCAGAATGTGTATTTTACCGGTAAGTTTCCCGTTACCTATCCTGCGGGAAGTATGGGAAATATACTTTTGGCGATTGATAAAGCGCGGGAAATGAATATCCCTGTGGTCGTCATTCAGCATTCGGCGTCATCAATGGCTTCATTTCAAAAAGGCAGTGAGGATTGGAAACTGCATCCGGAGATCGAGAAACGCAAGTATGACGTGCTTTTTGAAAAGAATATGCCCGGAAGTTTTACCGGGACCGGCCTCGAGGCCTGGTTAAGGGGCAGGGGGATAGATACGGTCGTTATTTCCGGGTATATGACACAAATGTGTTGTGATACGACGGCCCGCCAGGCATATCACCTGGGATTTTCGGTAGAATTCCTTTCCGACGCCACCGCTACTCTTGCTGTCTCAAATAACGCCGGCGCAGTAACCGCGGAAGAATTACACCGCGCCATTTTAGTGACCCAGGCTATGCGGTTCAGCAAAGTTTTAACCACGGAGCAATGGATGGCGGATATTCTAAAGGAATAGATTAAAGTGGTGATAATTAAGATTAAGTATTGATAAACTGTCAAGGGTACCAGGTTTTGGTTTAACAAAAATAAAGACGGTCAAAATGAATATTCCATCACCAATTTTTGTTGGGTACTTTCCAAAGATCACGGCACAAAGAAATACTATCGAAACAGATACTGATGCTATGTGGTTCAAAAACGGGATTATAGAAGAAGTTTGTAGTGTTAGTGATTGTATTTCAAAAGGTCCTGAAGGATGGATAGATAAATGCAAGCACAATGATTTTGGTTTTTATGATACGGAGGAATCTGCTTTAAGTGTGATACAAGATAACCGGGAAAAGTATGATTTATACGCCTACAAGCTTTATCCGCTCAAATTTATAGAAGGGAAAACCGTTGATTTTAAAGTTGATTCAAATGCTTCAGAAAAACTTGATTCGTATGCGTTTATTGGCTACGATGTTGTGAGCAGGTCGGTAGCTGATTTCTTCGAATGTTCTGCTTTGTCGTGCAGTAATGGCTGTGAGGTATTTTCGGTAAATCGGTTTTGCCTAATGCAAGATCTTGAAGAAGCCTTGCAGTGTTGCCGTAGGATATCCGAAGATATCGCAGCGGCTGAAACCCTGAAGCGGCCAGATGGAATGTTCGAATATCATGGCAAATGGGAACCAGGGCCATATTTCTTAATTCAAGTTTTTAGAAAACAAAGATAATAAAGAACAAAAGCACTTACTTTATTTTTCAAGGGTGTCCCTTTGGGGAATGCTTCGACATCGCTCAGTATCTATTTTAAGAGTAATCCTGAGTAGAATCGAAGGACGTCCCCAGTTGTGGGGGTACCTGTTACCGGTTAACAGGGAGGCGGGATATGTTCGGTAAGATGAATGCGAGGATCAGAAAGCTGGACGTTTTTGATATAGGGTTGATCAAGTGGTCTGTTTTCTTTACGGCGATTATTATAGTCAAGTTCTTCCCGCAGTTGTTAAAGATAGACTATGCCGTTCTATTTATCCTTATGGCACTCTGCGCCATAAGACCGTTCTACGCATTCTGGATTAAGAAATAAGTGTTTCATTTCGCAGCCGCTTTGTTTTTCGCCTGTTTAATCGTGATTATTTATTTGCGAATCGATATTTAAAGTCTTACAATGGGGACAGTTGTGATGTAAGCTTCTTAATGATATGAGGTTAGAGGGACCCGGTCCCGGCTGGCGCACAAAAAGTTGAGTAGATAAATAGAGCCGTCAAAATTCTTAAAAAAGGGGTTAACGCATATGGTTAGGTTAGTACGTTATATTATTCCGGTTTTTGTCATTGTTTTTTGCGCATACGGTTGTAAGCCTTCTTCGCGTATGCAGCCGATTGCCAGCGCTCTTTCAGCTGACAAGGTGCCGATTGCCTACGCGGTGTACGGCCCGGCGACTGATCCGGCTGTGGTCTTTGTGCACGGGTGGAGCTGCGATAGCCGCTATTGGCACAATCAAATCCCGTATTTCTCGAAAAAATACCGGGTAATTACTGTTGACCTGGCCGGACACGGTAATTCTGGTTTCGGCAGGAAGACCTATACCACGGAAGCATTCGGCCAGGACGTGGCTGCAGTGTTGCGTCAGCTCGATGTGAAGAAAGCGGTGTTAGTCGGGCATTCTATGGGAGGAGAGATTATCCTGTATGCGGCTAAGATCTCGCCTGAAAGGGTAATCGGCCTGGTCGGGGTTGACACACTTGAGGATTTGGGTATGGTGTACCCGGATGAAGTGAAAAACAATATCTATGAACCGATCGCCGCAGATTTCGTGCCGAAGGTGCAGGAGTTTGTCCGCAGCATGTTCCCGGCCAACGCCGATAAAGCCCTGGTCGAGGCGGTCGCCCGGGATATGTCATCGGCTCCGCAGGATGTGGCATTGAGCTCGATGAAGGAATATTTCAAGGTGTCGGACCCGGAGCTAATCAAAGGTCTGAAAGTGCCGCTTAAAAGCGTCAACGCCGACCTGTGGCCGACCAACGTCGAAGGTAATAGAAAGCTTGTGCCGTCATACGAAATGGCGTTGATGAAAGGACACGGTCATTTTATTATGCTGGAAGCGGCTGATGAGTTCAATGTGTTGCTTGCGCGGATGATCAGTCATATTCTTGCTGAGGCAGGGGGAAGAAATGAGTGAGTATATATGTGAAGCATTTGCCAAAGCGTGAACTGGGAAAAGAGTATTTATCCGTAGTTTTGGATGACCGTTGGTGTAGGTACCGCGTGATGGTTTTAGGGATAATAAAACGGGTAAATAGCTGGGAGTGAGTGGGTTAGGCTATACGATTGCATAATTTTAGAACTCAATTTATAGTTGACATCAGCTTGACAAATGTCAACTTTGATTGGAAAGAATTGACATTTCAAAAACTGCTGCCGATGGGGCCTTTAGCTTAGGTAATTTACTTGACAAAGTAATCAATTATGGTAATTTATTACCATAACCATGGTGAAAAGATGATATCCTTACGTTCAAAAGTCACAATAAAATTATTGGATTATTATTTCCTTAATCCGCATGCTCAAGTCTATATTAATGAGCTGGCAAGGATTCTAGAGCTTGATCCCAAGAATACGGAAACCAAACTCAAGGAATTAGAAAAAGAAGGCCTTTTTAAGAGTGAATTTCGCGGAAAGCAAAGGTATTTCTTTCTTGCTAAGAATAATCCCGTTTTGGAGCATTACCGCCAGATTTTCCTAATGACCCATGGCATAGAAAAAAGGCTTAAAGATATGATAGGTAATATCAAAGGGCTTAGTGAAGCCTATCTATTCGGCTCATACGCAAACAACAAAATGGATTCTTCCAGCGATATCGATCTTTTGGCCATTGGTACGCACTCGGTTTTGGAATTACAGAGAGTTATCGCTAAATTTCAGAAAGATACAGACAGAGAATTCAATGTGACGAATTTAAACGTGAAGGAATTCGAGGCTAAGAAAAAGAACAAAGATCCATTTATAAGCAGCATCTTTAAAACTAAAATTATAAGGCTTGTATGATCAATTTTGAGAGTCAACACTTTCACAAACTGGCATTTAAAGAAGAACAAGTTGAACAATTTTTAAAATCCGCTTTGCATGATTTCAAGATAGCTGAAGAATCTGATATTTCCGATGTTATTTTTAAGTTCAGCTACGATGCCCTCATAAAATTGGCTATCGCGCTCATTGCTAAAAAGGGGTACAAAGTAAGAAGTACAGTCGGCCATCATGTTAAGATTCCGGAGAAACTGAGCCAACTACTTAAAGATGAAGATATCCTTGTGCTTGGCAATAAGATGAGGCAGGAACGCAACGTTAATCTTTATGACGGTGGATTTTTTGTAGGAGAAAAGGACAGTCTTGAATATCTTAAATTTGTCGAGAGTACTTTTAAAAAAGCGGGAATTTAAAGGGGATAAGGATATGCCGACCTATGCGCTTTAAAACGCATAGGTTTTTGTTTTATTGGGAACTATGCAATAAAAGGAGTTGTGATGAGCAGGGTGTTACCGCGGGAAATGCAGGAGCTTAATCAGAGTATCTCCGGGTGCACGAAGTGCTTATTAGCGGCTACACGCACCAATGCGGTTTTTGGCGTTGGCAGCTTGGACGCCAAGGTGATGTTTATTGGTGAGGCGCCTGGCGCCAATGAAGACAAACAAGGAATTCCTTTTTGCGGCGCAGCAGGAAAAGTTTTGGATGAGTTATTGGCTGGCGCATCTCTTAAGCGCGAAGAGGTATTTATCGGAAATATTTTAAAGTGCCGTCCGCCTGGAAACCGTAATCCTCAGAACGATGAGATCATCGCCTGCACGCCGTATCTTGATGCTCAGATCGCTTTTATCAGACCGGCGGTGATTTGCTGCTTGGGTAATTTTGCTGCCAGCTATGTGATGAATAAATTTAGCTTAGCCAATAAAGTGCAGGGAATTACTAAGATTCACGGCTCCATTTTTATTGCTGACTCGGCGTATGGAAAAATCAAAATTATGCCGATGTTTCATCCGGCAGTTGTTACCTATGATGCTACAAAGATACCTATTTTGGCCAAAGACTTTGCTATTTTAAAAAATATACCTAAGGAAAAACAATGAGGTTAGAAATAACGGTAAGTAGTTTATGGTAAAATGATGCCATAGAATTGAGTCAAAAATTGGTGAAGAGATATGAATAAAAAAGTTTTTCTACGAACTTTTGGATGACCGCTGGTTCCGTTCCCACAGGACGGTTGTACCGTTTCTTGAGGAGATATATAAAGACAAATTAGCAGAATTAACATATATATACCAAATGGTTAAATACAGTTTGATATCCGGTTATATTCTTCATTTTTGGTTTCAATTTGTAGGTGTTGAAAATAAGCTAAATCACGTTTATTCATAGGTCTTGGTATAAATTTAGATGAGGTAAGTTATGAAAAATAAGCTCACTGAAATGCAGGCAAAGGGCGAAATTGCCATTTATCGGACTAAAGATAAAAAAATCCAGCTTGAAGTTAAGCTAGAACAAGAGACGGTTTGGCTTAGCCAAAAGCAAATTGCTGCACTTTTTAAGTCAGAGCGTAGCGTAATCACAAAACATTTAAGCAATATATTTAAAGACAAGGAGTTAGAACAAAGTTCAGTATGTGCAAAAATTGCACATACTGCTCCGGACGGTAAAGTATATCAAACTACTTTTTACAATCTAGACGTTATTATTTCCGTAGGTTATAGAGTTAATTCTTCTCGTGCTACCCAGTTTCGTATCTGGGCAACAAATGTCTTGAAGCGGCATCTAATTGATGGTTACACCTTAAATGAGAAACGTTTAAAGGAGCAAACTCAAAAACTTCAGGCCTTGCAGCGGGCAGTAAAGCTTATCGGCAGCATGAAAGATCGCAAGCAGCTCGAATATAAAGAAGCCATGGGGCTGCTTGAAGTAATCAGTGATTATAACTATGCGCTTGGGCTCTTAGATGATTATGACTACAGGCGACTTAAGATAGGCAAAACGTCAAAAGAAGAGAAATTTGTTTTAAGTTCCGAATTAGCAATAGAAGCCGTAAATAAGCTTAAAGAGAGAATTGGTACTTCAGATTTATTTGGTACAGAGCGCGATAAATCATTTAAGAGCTCTGTATCTTCAATTTATCAGACATTTGACGAAAAAGATTTATATCCAAGCGTTGAAGAGAAGGCAGCTAATTTGCTTTATTTCATTGTTAAAAATCATTCATTTGTTGATGGCAACAAGCGGATCGCTGCTTCAATATTTCTATGGTTCTTAGAGAAAAATGGTATCCTGTATAAAGAAGACGGCTCAAAGCGCATTGCTGATAACGCTCTCGTCGCTTTGACCTTAATGATCGCTGAAAGTAAACCCAGCGAACGTGATGTTATTGTGACGCTGGTTGTGAATCTGATAAACAGGAATAATTAACCGCATTTGCTATAATAAAGGAAAGTATGGAAAGAATTATTTCTTACGGTCTTGTTATTATAAAGAGTGGTAAGTATAAAGGAAAAATAGGTTATTACGACAATGATGTTGATTACGCACGAGGAGCCATCGTATATTTTGGCCACCCGCTATTGACTGCAAAAGAATACATTCTTCCATATAAATATTTAGATGTACCCACCAACTACGATTTATTATCTCGAAACGAAGCAATTTGCGACTTACTTCTCAAAGATAAATACGACTGCACCATTAGCACAATAAAGAAAAATGATTTATTATCAGAGGCATATCTAATCGAATTAGAATTAAGTAATAGGATGATCAACGGAAAGTTTAGTAAATTCCAAGGAAAACAGACTTTTATTTCACATGCATCGGATGATAAAACTTTCGCGAGATCGTTAGCTGTTGACTTAAAAGAAATAGGTCTAAATCCCTGGTTAGATGAATGGGAAGTACTTGTTGGAGATTCTATTATCCAAAAAATGTCAAGCGGACTCGAGAATGCAAGTTTCCTAGTTCTAATTCTCTCAAAGACGTCAATAAAATCCAAATGGGTTGAAAATGAGTGGCAAGCAAAATATTGGGATGAGATTAAAGGAAAAAGGGTTTATGTATTACCAGTACTTTTAGAACCTTGCAAAATTCCAGCGCTTCTTAAGCACAAGAAATACGCAGATTTTACCAAAGATTACAATGATGGGCTCGAAAGTCTTATATTTGCGATTCATGAACATTTTCCTGAAGAAAGACAATAGAAAACAGTATCAGGAAGTTTTGGTAACTTTACTTTATTCTCCTACGCAGAAAACCCCAGGCTTTAGCCCGGGGAGCTTCATTATCTTAAAAATGAGGAAGAAAAACAGCGATTAAATAAATTTTTTGAAATATTACTAAGGGATAGTGTCAGTCCGTTTATACCCGCTATTTCAGCAAATGTATGAGGAGGTATTAAAAGAGTGCAAGACATTGATAGATCAGAAGATAACAACAAAAATACAGGCAAACCGAGAAGTGTGTATATTGCAACCTACGGTTGTCAAATGAACGTCCGCGATTCGGAAGTGATCGCCGGGATCCTTATTCAGGCGGGGTTTGAGTTGACGCAGTCGGAGGACGACGCGGATGTGGTTATCTTGAATACTTGCGCGGTGAGGGAGCACGCGGAAGAGAAGGTCTGGTCGGAGATCGGGAGTATAGCGAAACGAGGGAGAAAACTGGTCCATAGTCCATGGTCCACAGTCCACAGTAAAGACAAGAAGGACGAATTTTGCGAGAACCGAGAACCGAACACCGAGAACCGTCTTTTAATCCTTGCGAGAACCCAGAACCCAAAACCCGGAACCGCCGATAATCGTTTTCCGATTATCGGCCTCGTCGGCTGTATGGCGAAGAATTACGGGCAGTCGGCGTTCGCGCGTTCTCCGTTCGTGGATTTCGTGGTCGGGCCGCAGGACATCGCCAAGATCCCGGAGATACTACAAAAATTAGTCCATAGTCCATGGTCCATAGACCACAGTAAATACACGAAAGACGAAGCACGAAGCACGAAGCACGAGAATACAGAAAGACGAAGGGCGAAAGACCAGAGTTCTATACTTTTTGAACGCAAAATTTGGGAAGTTGACGGCGAAGTGAGGCCGGAGGAGATCTATCACAGCGGGTTCCGTTCCGATACGAAAAAAGCCTATATTGTGATCTCCGAGGGGTGCTCTAATTATTGTTCTTATTGCGTGGTGCCTTATGTGCGCGGGCAATTGCGTCACCGCAGGCAAGAGGACATTCTGCGAGAGGCGCAGGAGGCGGCCTCAAAAGGCATCACAGAAATATTTTTGCTGGGTCAGAATGTTAATTCCTACCGGTCTGTATCGGCAAACGGCGCAGAGGGCGACTTTGTGGATATGCTGGAGGCCGTGCACGCGCTTGAAGGCGTAAGCAGGATATCTTTTATTTCTTCTCATCCGAAAGACAGCAACACGCGGTTATTCAAGGCGATCGCCGGCCTGGAAAAGATGAAGAAGTCGCTGCATCTGCCGTTGCAGTCAGGCTCCGACCGTATCCTGAAATCGATGAACCGCGGATATAATAGTAAATATTATTTGGATTTAGCGCTTGAATATCGTAAAATAGTCCCGGGCGGGGAATTGAGCACGGACATTATCGTGGGCTTCCCCGGGGAGAGCGAAGAAGATTTTCAAGCCACCTACCGGATGGTGGAGGATGTGCGGTTCGACTCGGCGTTTATTTTCAAGTATTCGCCCAGGCCGCACAGCAAGGCCGCGGAATTCAGCGATGATGTGCCGAAGCTTGAGAAAGAACGCAGGCACAAGCTGATCCTGGACCTGCAAAAGCGCGTATCGCTGTCCGTCAGACAGCGCAGAGAGGTCAAATGAGTTGTAAATACAGCCTGAAAGATACGGGAAAAATATACGGCCGCGCGCCGTTCTTGTTCGCCGTGGCCGCGCTCACCGCGGCCGCGCTATTGCTTTTGTTATGGCGTATACCGGCTTCCTGCGGGATGAATCTGGATAAGACAAAATTTTCTTTTCTTAAAGGCGACTATAAGCAGGCGATAAAAGAAGGCGAGCGGACCCTGGCCCAGGCCGGCAAGGATTCCCGGGGTTTGAACGAATTGTATTATATCCTGGGAGTCAGTTACATGAAAGACGGCAATCTTCTGCGCGCCTCGGATATCTTTGAGATAATCTTGCGTGAATCACGCAGTCTGGAGTTCAGGGATGAAGCCGATATAGGTTTGGCGGACACTTATTTTTTGCGCGGCGACTACGATACCGCGGAGAAACATTACAAAGAGATGGTCGAGCGCAAGTCTTACGCGCGTTTCGCCGATGGGATTTACTACCGGCTTAAGCGCTGCGCGGAGAAAAGGGGCGATAGCGCCGCCGCCGCGGATTACGCCGCGAAAATCAGCAGGAATTTCCCTCCTCCGGGAGAGGAAAACGGTTTGGACGTCCTGCGCAACCCGGGTTTTTACTATACTGTCCAGGCGGGATCTTTCTCTCGCCAGGCTAACGCCGATGGTTTAAAAGAAGAATTGGCCAAAAAGGGCTACAACGCCTATGTGGAAAAATACCAGCGGCCGGGCGGCGGGAATGTCCTTTACCGCGTGAAGGTCGGTAAATTCGGAGACCGCGGCCAGGCGGAAGATTCAGCCAAAAAACTTGCCAAAGAAGGTTATCCCATCCGTATCTGTCCTTGAGCCCATAATGAACGATAAGATATTTTTTCTCACCGGCCCGACCGCCGCCGGAAAATCAGCCGCCGCGTTAATCCTGGCGGAACGTATCGGCGCGGAGATCGTTTCCTGCGATTCGATGCAGGTCTACCGTGGAATGGATATCATCACTTCCAAACCTTCCCTGCCGGACAGGCGGCGTCTGCCGCATCATTTGATCGATATCCTGCCGCCCACGGAGGAATATAGCGCTTTCCGTTATTATGAAGACGCGGTGAAGACGGTGGAGGAGATTCTGGTTCGGAGGAAGACGCCGCTTTTTGTCGGCGGAACGGGATTATACGTTTCTGTTGTTCTGGACGGGCTGTTCGCCTGCGCCCCGGAAGAAAGCGGGTTGCGGGAAAGGCTTTATAAAGAAGCGGAATCGGCGCAGGGCGCGGCAGCGCTTTATGAAAGATTGCGGCAATGCGACCCGCAAGCCGCCGCGCGCATCCATCCCAATGATCTGCGGCGGGTGGTCCGCGCTTTGGAGGTTTACACGCTTACCGGCAGGCCGATCTCGGAGAAGCAGAAAGAGCGCAGCGGCCTGCGCGGGCGTTATCAAGTCGAGGTGTTTTGTCTTACTCCGCCCCGGGAAGAGTTGTACCGGCGCGTTAACGCGCGGGTGGATGAGATGTTCGCCGCCGGACTGGAGCAGGAGGTGCGCGGGCTCTTGAGTCTGCCGCTTTCGCGCGCCGCCGGGTACGCCATCGGACTGCAGGAACTTAAAGGTTATTTCGAAGGGAAATACGCGCTGGAGGAAGCGCGCCGTTTAATAAAGATGAATACCAGGCATTATGCCAAACGCCAGTTGACCTGGTTCAGGAAAGATAAACGCGTGCGCTGGGTGGATAACGCCGGCGCGCGGCCGGAGGAGGCAGCGGAAAAAATATGGAAAGAGTTCTTACGGTAACAGTCAGGTTCAGCCATAATTCAGACGAGGGATGGACGGTGGAAGACAGCGCCCGCGAAATGGCGGAGCTCACCGCCAATACCGGCGTGGAGGTGGTGGAGAATATCATCTGTCTGCGCGAGCGGCCCACGGCCAGCCTGCTTATCGGCAGCGGCAAGGCCGAGGAACTTTCCTTGATCTGCGCCGCGGAAAATGTCGAGACGGTAATTTTTAATATGGATCTTACCGGCACGCAGCAGCGTAATCTCGAGGATATCATCGGCAAGCGCGTTATCGACCGCACGCAGCTGATCCTGGATATCTTCGCCCGTCACGCCGGCAGCGGCGAGGGAAAGGCGCAGGTCGAACTGGCGCAGTTGGAATATCTCTTGCCCAGGCTGGCCGGCAGGGGGAAATTGCTTTCCAGGCCCGGAGGAGGCGTCGGCACCAGCGGCCCGGGGGAGACAAAACTGGAGACCGACCGCCGCCGCATCCGCAAGCGTATCGACAGCCTGAAGCGCGACCTGCGCGACTTAAGCAGTCACCGTCAGCTTCTGCGAAAAAAAAGGAAAGATCAGAAACTGCCGCTGGTAGCCTTGGTCGGATATACTAACGCCGGTAAATCCACTCTTTTAAACAGCCTCTGCGACGCCGGGCAGAAGGTGCAGAACGCCTTGTTCACCACTCTTGACCCGTTATCGAAGGCGATGCAATTACCGTGCGGGGAAAATATCGTGCTTACCGATACCGTAGGTTTTCTTCACGATCTGCCGCATAATCTTATTGAGGCTTTCAAGGCCACTTTGGAGGAGACGGCTCACGCGGATCTGCTGGTGCACGTGATCGACTGCAGCCATCATCTGGCGTATGAGCACGCGCGAGCGGTGCGCCAGGTATTGGAACAGATCGGCGCCAAGGACATTCCGGTGATCACCGCTTTGAACAAACTGGATCTGCTCGACGATAAAAGTTGGCTGGCTTCATTGCAGGCGGATATGCCGCGGCCGGTGGCTATTTCTGCCAAATTCGGCACGAATTTGGACAAGCTGCTGGAGGAGATCGAGCGCGACTTCAAAAGCAGGATGATGCAGGTGGAACTGCTTATTCCACACAGCCGGATGCAGCTTTTGGACCAGTTCTACCGGCACGGTAAAGTTCATTCGGTGGAATATCTCGCCGAGGGCGTGAAGGTGAAAGGCAATCTTCCGGTGGCGGAGGCCAAACGGATGCAGGATGCCTGCTCCGTAAAGTGAAATTCTTGAGTGGCTCCGTCTGCCGGATATTCGTTAGATATTCTAACAGAAATAATTAATTTACCTTGACAGTGTTGTTAGATTATGTTATATTTATTCTGCATTCAGGCGCAGCAGGGAGGAGAAAGCGATGCCTATCTTCCGGGTGAATATCAGCCCAGATGAACCGGTTTATATAATCAGCGTGGTCAGCAAGCTGGTGGATATTCCTGTTTGGACCCTGCGTCAACTGGACAAGGCGGGTGTGGTTTGCCCCAAGCGCCAGGGAAAGAAGTCCAGGCTTTACTGCCGTAAGGATATAGAGCGCCTGGAATACATCCATTATTTAATGGAAGAGAAGCACGTGAACATCAGCGGCATCCGGGTTATCCTGCAGATGAGGAAACAGGGAGAGCAAAAATGAATAATGAAGGAGTTTCAATCTTTACACTACCGTCAGGATCCCGTTTATTTGTCTGTTTTAAGAGTTAGAGAAAGAGATGCTTTTTTTTGTTTCTATTTTAGCACTCTTGTGCTATGATTGCTAATGGTAAGTCAAAGGGGGAAAAGATGAATGTAAATAAATTCACGGTTAAGTTCCAGGAGGCTTTACAGTCCGCCGCCGGTTTCGCGCAGGAACATTCGCAGCAGCAGGTGGAACCAGAGCATCTTTTGCTGGCTTTATTGCGTCAGGAAGAGAGTCTGCTTTTGCAGATATTGGATAAGTCCGGGATTCCCAGTTTTGAAATTATCAAAGCTCTGGAAAAACATCTTAAAGAATTGCCGCGGGTAAGCGGAAGTTCCCAAGAAGTATATTTTTCCGCGCGTCTGGCGGAGGTGTTGAAGTCCGCCGAAAAAGAAGCTAAAGCGTTAAAGGATGAATTCGTTTCCGGGGAGCATTTTCTGCTGGCTTTGCTGGAACAGGGAAGTTCTCATCTTTCCCGGGAGTTCCGTTCTTTCGGCCTGACGCGCGATAAAGTGCTGGAGGCGATGCGCGTTGTGCGCGGCAGCCAGCGTATCACCGACCAGGACCCGGAAGCCGCTTTCGGAGCGTTGGAAAAATACGGCCAGGATTTGACGGCTTTGGCCGGTCAGATGAAACTCGACCCGGTGATCGGCAGGGACGGAGAGATCCGCAGGTTGATGCAGGTGCTCTCCCGCAGGACAAAGAATAACCCGGTATTAATAGGAGAGGCCGGCGTCGGTAAGACCGCCATCGTGGAAGGATTGGCTTCGCGCGTGGTTTCCGGTGACGTGCCGGAAGGGCTGAAAGATAAACGTATTATTTCCCTGGATATGGGCAGTCTGGTGGCGGGAGCCAAGTTCAGAGGCGAATTCGAGAACAGGTTGAAAGCCCTGTTAAAAGAAGTGCGCGACAGCGACGGCAAAATAATCCTTTTTATTGATGAATTGCATACCATTGTCGGGGCCGGGGCCGCGGAAGGCGCCATCGACGCTTCGAATATGCTTAAACCGCTGCTGGCCAGGGGACAGTTACGTTGTATCGGCGCGACTACCCTGGAAGAATACCGCAAATATATAGAGAAAGACAGCGCGCTGGAACGCAGGTTCCAGCCGGTTTTCGTGGGAGAACCGAGCGTGGAGGATACCATTTCGATTCTGCGCGGCCTGAAAGAAAAATATGAAATACACCACGGCGTGCGCATTAAAGATTCGGCGTTGATCGCCGCCGCCGCGCTTTCCGCGCGTTACATAACCGACCGTAACCTGCCGGACAAGGCGATTGATCTGGTCGACGAGGCGGCTTCGCGTCTGCGCATCGAGATCGACAGTATGCCGCAGGAGGTGGATGCCGTTGGGCGCAAGATTATGCAGTTGGAAATAGAGAAGCAGGCTTTGAAAAAGGAAAAGGACGCTTCTTCGCGCGAACGGCTGGAAAAACTGGACGCGCAGTTGGAGGAACTGAAAAGCGATCTGGAGGGGAAGAAAAAACAGTGGGAGGCCGAGAAACGCGTAATACAGAGCATCCAGCAAATCAAAGAAAAGATACAACAGGCTAAGAATGACGCCGCTGCCGCGGAAAAGGTCGGCAACCTGGACAAGGTCGCCGAGATCCGTTACGGGCTCCTGATCGGACTGGAAAAAGAGATTAAAAAACGCAACCAGGAACTGGAGTCTTTGCAGAAACAGGGCCTGATGCTTAAGGAAGAAGTCGGCGATGAGGACATCGCCCGGGTGGTCGGCGAATGGACCGGGATCCCGTTGACAAATCTGATGGAAGCCGATACCGAGAAATTAGTGAAGATGGAGGAACGCCTTAAAGGGCGGGTTATCGGCCAGGACCGGGCAATTGAAGAGATCTCTGCCTGTGTGCGCCGCGCGCGCTCCGGGCTGGGCGATGAGAAACGTCCGTTGGGATCGTTTATCTTTCTGGGGCCGACGGGCGTGGGTAAGACCAAGCTGGCCAAGACCCTGGCCTGGTTCCTTTTCGACGATGAAGACGCCTTGGTGCGCATCGATATGTCCGAGTATATGGAGAAATTCAGCGTTGCCCGGCTGATCGGCGCGCCGCCCGGTTATGTTGGCTACGAAGAGGGCGGCCAGTTGAGCGAGAAGGTGCGGCGCCGGCCTTATTCGGTGATCCTGCTGGACGAGATCGAGAAAGCGCATCCGGACGTATTCAACGTATTGCTGCAGATATTGGACGACGGCAGACTGACCGACGGCCAGGGCCGGACAGTGAACTTCAAGAACACGCTGATCATAATGACCTCGAACATCGGCCAGGAAATATTGCAAAGCAGTACCGGTAAGCCGGATCAAGCGTTAAAAGAGCGTCTGCTGGCGGAAGTGAAGCGGACATTCCGTCCGGAATTCATAAACCGGCTGGACGATATAATAATCTTCAATCCGCTGGAAAAGAGCGAGATCGCGCGGATCCTGGAATTGGAGATCGCCCCGCTTAAGGAAAAGCTGGCGGCCAGAAAGATCACTTTGGAGATCACCCAAAAAGCCAAGGATTTCCTGCTGGAAAAAGGGTTCGACGCGCATTACGGGGCGCGGCCGTTGAAGAGGACTGTGCAGCATTTTCTGCAGGATCCGCTGGCAATTATGCTGTTGGAAGGCCGAGTGGCGCAGGGAGATAAGCTCAAGGCGGATTATACGTCCGGAAGCGGCGCCATTTCGTTGACAAAGCGGTAATGTATGTTAAAATTAGAATTTCCGAAGGACGGTTGCCTTAGCCGTTTAACGTGGGGTTAAAAGGAAATATTTATGGTAAAAACAGTGGATCACGACGCGCGGCGTAAAGCGGTATTGAGTTCCGCCATCAATATGTATATCCGGGAGGCGGAACCGGTCGCTTCGGAAGACCTGTCGGTGGAGTTCGATCTTAGCCCGGCCACTATCCGCAATATTTTCGCGGAATTGGAGGAAGCAGGTTATCTGACTCATCCGCATACTTCCGCCGGCCGTATGCCCACCGATAAAGGATACCGTTATTATGTGGATTTTCTGCTTTCGCAGTTGGAACTTATAGAAGAGGAAAAGGCGCGTATCTTCGGCGCTTACGAGCGCGGCACGGAGACTCTGGATGCTGCGCTGGAAAAGACTTCGGAACTGCTTTCGGAAGTGACGCATTGCGCCGGGATAGTTTCCCTTCCGGATCTGGAAGATAAATTCGTATATAAAGGCGTGCGTTATATAATCGAACAGCCGGAATTCCAGGACGCGGTGAGCATCCGTTTTCTCATCCGTCTGATCGAGGAAAAGCAGCGTTTGTTGGATATCATCCGCAGGCATAAAGGCAGGAAAGTCGCGGTTTACATCGGCGAAGAACTCGGTTGTCAGGGCACGGAGAATTGCGCTATCCTGGTTACCACATATAATGTCAGGGAGCGGCCCGTGGGCAGGCTGGCGGTGCTGGGGCCCAGGCGTATGGAATACGGGCATACCATTCCGGCGCTGGAGTATGTTTCGCAGGTGCTTTCGGAAGTATTGACGGATATATAGAGAATCGAAGCACGAGTTATGAAGGACGAAAAGGCACGAAACATCAGGGGCGAAGGATAAGACAGGCACGGGAAAAGATAAGATATAAAGATAGAGCGTGAAAAATATGAATAATAAAGAGCATCCGGAAAAGAAGAACGCCGAAAGGGAATCGGAGATAAATGCGCAAGAACCGCAGGCGGATGTCTGTTCCGCTGATAAAGAAGTCGTCATAAAAGAGGCGGAACTTCTTAAACTTCAGCAAGATGCCGCGAAAGCCGCGGAATACTGGGACAGGCTGCTGCGCCAGCAGGCGGAGTTCGAGAATATCCGCAAGCGTATGGAGCGCGAAAAGCATGATTTCCTGAAATTTGCCAATGAAGGGATAATCTCCGAACTGCTGGATGTGCTTGACGATCTGGAGCGTACGGTGGGGCTGGCGGAGAACAAATGTCAGGATGTGTCAGTTTTTCTGAAAGGCGTGGAAATGATCCTGGCGCATCTTTACGAATTATTGAAACGCCACGGCGTCAAACCTCTGGAAGCCGGCGGCAAGCAGTTTGATCCGCATTATCACGAGGCGTTGATGCAGGCGGAAGACGCGAACGTGCCGGAACACACGGTGCTGGAAGAGTTGCAAAAAGGATATTTGTTGAATGATAGGGTTCTTCGCACGGCCAAGGTGAAAGTGTCGAAGAAGCCGGGTTAAAAACAGGTTCTGGGTGTCGGGTTCTTGGTTCTGGAACACCGGAACACGAAGGACGAAAAATAAAGGTACGTAATTGAATATTAATAGTTCCTGCTACGCGTGAAACAGGCTTCGCAGGATTAAATTCGCGCAAATAACTTATGTTCGCGACTGTTGTCAGTCGTTCCATAAGTTATGCGCTCATTTAAGGAGGTTAGATATGGCTAAGGTAATAGGTATCGATTTGGGGACTTCCAATTCCGCAGCTGCGGTTATGGAGGGCGGCAGGCCGGTGATCATTCCTTCCGCTGAAGGAGCCGGTGTATCTTCCGGCAAGGCTTTTCCTTCCTGGGTGGCATTTACCAAGGACGGCCAGAAATTAGTCGGGGAACCGGCGCGGCGCCAGGCCTCGATAAACCCGGAAGGGACGATCTTTGCCGCCAAACGCAAGATGGGGAGCGATTTCAAATTCAAGGCTTTGGATAAAGAGTTTACTCCCCAGCAGGTCTCTTCGTTCATCCTGCAGAAGATCAAGCAGGACGCCGAAGCCTACCTGGGCGATAAAGTCGAAGAAGTGGTGATTACCTGCCCGGCGTATTTTAACGACAACCAGCGCACTGCCACTAAAGACGCCGGCGAGATCGCGGGTTTGAACGTGCTAAGAATAATCAACGAACCCACCGCCGCCTGTCTGGCTTACGGTCTGGATAAAGTCGGCAAGGAAATGAAAATTATGGTATTCGACCTCGGCGGCGGGACGCTGGACGTTACCATTATGGAGATGTGGGCGGAAGGCGGTTTTAAAGTAATGTCCACCAGCGGCGACACCCAGCTGGGCGGCACGGATATGGATAATGTGCTTATCGAGTTTATCGCCGGGCAGTTCAAGAATGAGACCGGCATAGACCTGCGCGGGGACAAAATGGCCATCCAGAGGCTGCGCGAGGCCGCGGAGAAGGCAAAGGTGGAACTTTCTTCCACGGTGCAGACGGACATCAACCTGCCGTTCATCACCGCGGACGCCTCGGGCCCCAAACATCTGACGATGACCGTCACCAGGGCTAAACTCGAGGATCTGATCGCCCCGATAATCGGGCGTTGCCGGAAACCGATCGAAGACGCTTTGAACGACGCCAAGTTGTCCGCCAAGGACGTGGACAAGATCATTATGGTCGGCGGTCCCACGCGCATCCCGGCGGTGCAGAAATTTGTCGAGGACTTCGTGGGAAAGAAGATCGAACGCGGGGTTGACCCGATGGAATGCGTCGCTTTAGGGGCGGCTATCCAGGCTTCTATCATCAAAGGAGAGACCAAGGACGTGCTGCTTCTGGACGTCACGCCTCTTTCCCTGGGGATAGAAACTATGGGCGGAGTGAATACGAAATTGATCGAGCGCAATACCAGTATTCCCACGCGTAAGAGCCAGGTGTTCTCCACGGCGGCCGATAATCAGAACGCGGTGACCGTGCGCGTCATCCAGGGCGAGCGCCAGATCGCCGATGCCGAGGGCAACGTGGAACTCGGCAGGTTCGACCTGGTAGGTATACCGGCGGCTCCCAGGGGCGTGCCCCAGATCGAAGTCGCCTTCGATATCGACGCTAACGGCATCGTGCACGTTTCCGCGAAAGACCTGGGGACGGGCAAGGAGCAGTCTATCCGCATCACCGCGCCCAAGAAACTCTCCAAGGAAGAAATAGAGAGGATGGTCAAGGAGGCGGAGAAATACGCTTCCGAGGACAGTAAGAAAAAAGAAGAAGTGGAACTGGTCAACCAGGCCGACGCTCTGGTGTATTCGACGGAGAAGTCCCTCAAGGATTACGGGGACAAAATAAGCCAGTCGGAACGCGCAGAGATAGAGACCGGCCTCAATGACCTGAAACAATCCATTAAAGATAAGAACCTGGATCAGATCAGGAAAGGTATGGAAGCGTTGACCAAGTCGGCGCATAAACTGGCGGAGCAGGTTTACAAACAGGCTTCCGCCAAGGGCCAGCAGGGCCAGGAGCAGTCCGCTCCCGGAGCGCAGGCTGAAACGCCCCAGGAAGAACCCAAGTCCCCTAAGGACGACGTGATCGACGCCGAATATAAGGACGAGGATAAGAAATAAACAGGTTGTCGGCAACGGCTACGATGCCTGTTTTGTCATCCGGTAACGGTGACGGTTCTTGTGCGTTACCTTAGCCGTATTCGAAACGGGCTTCGTTACCTTATCCGTTACCGGGATAAATGCGGCGGTAGGATCACCATCGCGGAAAGCATAAATGAGCGTTAAAAAAGATTATTACGAAGTGCTGGGATTGAAGAAAGGCGCAAGCGTGGAGGAGATTAAGAAGGCCTACCGCGAAGCGGCTATGCGCTGCCATCCGGACAGGGTGCCGGCGGACAAGAAAAAGGAAGCGGAAGAGACTTTTAAGGATATTTCCGAAGCTTACGCGGTCCTTTCCGATCCGCAGAAGAAGACTCTTTATGACCAGCACGGTCATTCCGGTATAGACCAGAATTACGCTTACGAGGATATCTTCAAGGGCGCCGACTTCAGCAGTGTTTTTCGCGATATGGGCGGCGGAGACGCGGCTTACGGCGGGAGCATCTTCGATAACATTTTCAGCGATCTGGGATTCGATATTTTCGGCGGCGCAGGAGAAGGCCGCAGGAGCCGAGGCCGGCGCGGCCGTGACCTGCAGATCGCCGTTTCCGTTACACTGGAAGAGGCATATCATGGTTTAGAGAAGAAGATAACCGTACCGCGTTACGAGACCTGTCCGGTCTGCTCCGGCAGCGGGGCAAAACCCGGCACTAAGAAGGCGGTCTGTCAGCAGTGCAAGGGGAACGGCCGCGTGGTGGTTTCAAACGGTTTCTTTCAACTGGCGCAGACCTGTCCGAAATGCGGCGGACAGGGGCAGGTCATTCAGTCTCCTTGTCCCGATTGCCGCGGTGAAGGCAGGGTCAAGGTCACCAGACATATTACGGTAAAGGTCCCTCCGGGAGTGGATACCGGCTCTACCCTGCGCATTAAAGGGGAAGGCGAAGGCGGCCCGTCCGGCAACGGCGACCTCTACGTGATAATCGAAGTCGCTTCTCATCCGCAATTCGGGCGCAACGGGTCCGATATCGTTACCGCTATAAATATCAGCCTCTCCAAGGCTGTGTTGGGAGGAGAGACCGAAGTGGATACATTGAGCGGCAAGGTAGAGATGAAAATTCCGGCAGGCACGCAGAGCGGCCGGGTCTTCAGGCTCAAAGGCAGGGGAATGCCGGATGTCCACGGCCGCGGCACTTCCGGGGATGAACTGGTGAAGGTGGAAGTGGATATCCCGCGCAGTCTGAATTCCGAACAGCGCCGCCTGATGGAAGAGTTCGCCCGCGCCTCGGGAGAATCCCCGAATTCAAAAGAGAGTTTTGCGGATAAATTAAAAAAGAATTTTAAGTAAAGCAAGGGTCAAGTGTTCGCTTATGTGAAAAGGATTAAATTCGCGTAAATAACTTATGTTCGCGACTGTTGTCAGTCGTTCCATAAGTTATGCGCTCATTTAAGGAGAAAGAAATGCCTACTTATGATTATGAATGTTCCGCCTGCGGCGCGGTATTCGAGGTTTTTCAAAGTATGACCGCCGAGCCGTTAAAAAAATGCGAGAAGTGCGGAGCGGCGCAGGTGCGGAGGTTGATCGGCACAGGTGCGGGGATAATTTTCAAGGGCAGCGGGTTCTATGCCACCGATTATTGCCGTAAGTCTGTCCCCTGCTGTGAGCAGCCGAAGCCGTCCGGTTCTCCGGCCGGGACAGGGTGTTCTTCCGAAGGTAATTGCGCCGGATGCAAGAAAGCCGATGAGTAAGCTGTTGCCCTGGTTTCCGGTAGCGGCGTTGCTGGCGGCTATTTTTACGCTTTCTTCTATACCCGGCCGCAGTATTCCGCATTTATTTTCCTTCCAAGATATAGCGCTTCATGCTATCATATATGCCGCGCTCGGGTTTTTTCTGTATCCGGCGCTGCGATTCAGCCTGCCGAAGATAACGCGCCGGCAGGCGATTCTTTTAACTGCTATTCTTTGTTTTTTTTACGGGATAAGCGACGAATTTCACCAGATTTTTGTCCCCGGCCGCACAGCTTCCTTCTTAGACGTAATGGTCGACTTTGCCGGCGGGATAATAGGGGTCTTACTGCGAAAATGACTAAAATAAAGCCTTTCCGCGCCGTAGTTTATAATGAAGAACGAATACCCGGGATAGAGCAGGTCGTCTGTCCGCCTTACGATGTTATTTCTCCGCTTCAGCAGGAGAATTACCTCCAGCGTAATCCGTTCAATTTTATCCATATCATCCTGGGCAGGGACGTGCCAGGCGAAGACAAATACCGCAGGGCCGCGGCATATTTTAACTGTTGGATGGATCAAGGGGTATTGCGTCGCGATGAAAAACCGGCTTTTTATTTCTACAGCCAGGAATACAGCGTAGACGGCAGACGGATGCTGCGTACCGGTTTTATGGGCTTGTTGAAGCTGGAAGATAAGAAGTCGTCCGTTTACGGGCATGAACATACCAGGCTGGAAGCGAAAGAGGACCGTTACCGGTTGATCAGCGAAGTAAAAGCGAATCTTAGCCCGATCTTCGCGGTATTCCCCGATAAAAAGAAGTTTATGCCGGTTTTCGTGCGGAAATACATCGCTTCCCGGGATCCGGAGATCTGTTTTACCGATGACGCCGGGGTGGAGCATAAAATGTGGAGGGTAGCCGATCCCCGGGCCGTAAAAGCCGTGCAGCAGGCGTTGAGTAAAGAGAGCGTTTTCATCGCCGACGGGCACCACCGTTACGAGGTTTCCTGCGCTTACCGCCGGGAAATGCGCGGCAGGGCCGGCGGAGATCGCGGCGAACAAAGTTATGATTATACCCTGGCTTATTTCACCGGGGCCGACCCGCGCGGTTTGAGCATCCTGCCTATACACCGGCTGGTCAAGACCGCCCTGCCGCAGGGGGAGAAAAAATTTATCGAACAGTTGAAGTCTCATTTCGAAGTTTCCGCGGCGCTTGGCAAGGCTAAGCTTTTCGCCGCGATGAGCGCCGCGTCTTCCTCGAGCCACGTTATCGGTATGTACCTTTGCGGTAAATACCGGCTGCTGCGGCTAAAAAATAAAAAAGCGCTGGACGCGCTGATGCCGGACAAGCCGAAGGAATACCGGATGTTGGATGTTTCCATATTGAATCAGCTTGTTTTTAACGGCATTCTCGGACTGCGCCCGGAATCGAAGGACGCGCTGAAATATTCCGAGGACTTCGAAGAGACCGCCAAGGCCGTAGACGCCGGAGAGGGGAGCGTGGCGTTTTTTCTGCGACCGGTCAAGATGGAACAGATCATCGCCGTGGCGCTTAAGGGAGAGAAAATGCCGGCAAAGTCCACTTTCTTCTACCCCAAGCTGATTTCCGGACTGGTCGTGCACAAACACTAAGGAAGGCTTATGTCGCTTTTCGGCAAACCCAAATACACGGTAGTAAAGATAAAGAAACGCGAGATACCCGATGGGCTCTGGACTAAATGCGAAGAGTGTTTCGAGACCCTTTATAACAAGACCCTGGAAGAGAATCTGAAGGTCTGCCCCAAGTGCAACTATCATTTTACGCTGGACGCGTTTTCCCGCGTGAATATGCTGATGGATAAGGACACCTTCAGCGAATTCGACGCCGATATGCTTTCCGCCGATCCCCTGGAATTCAAAGGCCCTAAAACTTACAAAGAAAAACTGGAGCAGGATAAAAAAGCCACTAACCTTAAGGACGCGGTCGTCACCGGCGAGGGGATGATCAATGGGCACAGGGCGGTGCTGGCGGTCACGGATTCACGTTTTATTATGGGTTCGATGGGATCGGTGGTCGGGGAAAAGATAACGCGCGCCGTGGAATTCGCCACCGCCAACCGTCTGCCGGTGATCATCGTTTCCGGTTCGGGAGGAGGGGCGAGGATGTATGAAGGGGTTTTGAGCTTGATGCAGATGGCCAAGACCTCCGCGGCCCTCTCTTATCACCATCGCAGCGGTCTGCCTTATATTTCCGTGCTGACCAATCCCACAATGGCCGGGATTATGGCTTCTTTCGCGGCTTTAGGCGATATCACCATCGCCGAACCGAAGGCCTTGATAGGATTTACAGGCCCGAGGGTCATAGAGCAGACTATCAGGCAGAAACTGCCGCCTGGCTTCCAGCGTTCGGAGTTTTTGCTGGAACACGGGATGATCGATATCATCGTGCATCGTAAGACGATGAAGAATACCCTAAGCTTGCTGCTTGACTATTTGGCGAATAAGGGTGTATAATCATTATTTCAATGTGTTGCGGATAAAAATCGTCGTTTTCTAAAGAGTTTCATTTCACCATTCAGGTAATGCGGGAGACGGAAAGATGGCACAGGTAAGCCTCAAGAATGTATCGAAAGTCTACAGTACCGGAGCGCGCGTCGTAAACAATGTCAGCCTGGGAGTGGAGAACAGGGAGTTTATGGTGCTGGTCGGGCCTTCCGGCTGCGGCAAGTCCACCACTTTAAGGATG